>WNFG01002273.1_pt1 | contig 41202 bp, 45 predicted proteins | sample 5400431 | NCBI WGS metagenome assembly WNFG01 (sample SAMN13153346, study PRJNA577476) | soil metagenome | isolation source: 120 cm saprolite under Douglas fir tree site 2 hole 3 replicate 2 | place: USA:California | collected 2015-04-18
ATGACGGTGCGGACCTCGTCACCATGCTGCTTACCAAGCGCACCGACCTCGTTCCCAACGTCATCGCCGGAACCGAAGAAACCACCACCGGCGTGATCCGCCTTCGCGCCATGGCCAAGGACGGCACGCTGAAGTACCCCATCATCGCCGTCAACGATGCCATGACCAAGCACTTCTTCGACAACCGTTACGGCACCGGGCAGTCCACCATTGACGGCGTCATTCGCGCCACTAATGTGCTCCTCGCTGGCCTGAAGGTGGTTGTTGCCGGGTACGGCTGGTGCGGCCGCGGCGTCGCCATGCGCGCTAAAGGTCTCGGCGCCGACGTGATCATCACGGAAATCGATCCAGTGAAGGGCATCGAAGCAGCCATGGACGGCTTCCGCGTGATGCCCATGGCCGAAGCGGTGAAGGAAGGCGACGTGTACATTACCGTCACGGGCAACAAGAGCGTCATCCGCGCCGAGCATTTTGAAAAAATGAAGGGCGGAGCGATTGTCTGCAACTCCGGCCACTTCAACGTGGAAATCGACATCCCGGCCCTGGAAAAAATGTCCACTGGCAAGCGCGAAGTTCGCCCGATGGTGGACGAATATCAGTTGAAGGACGGCCGCAAGGTCTACCTGCTCGCCGAAGGCCGCCTCGTCAATCTTTCCACCGCCGAAGGCCATCCCGCTTCCGTAATGGACATGAGCTTCGCCAACCAGTCTCTCTCCGCCGAATACCTCCGCGCGAATTACAAAACTCTGAAGCCCCAGGTCTACGTCGTTCCCGAGCATCTCGACAAGGAAATCGCTCGCCTCAAGCTCGACTCCATGGGCCACCGTCTCGACAAGCTCACCTCCGAGCAGGAGCGCTACCTCGCTTCTTGGCAAGAAGGGACGTAATCTGGAGTGCGGCGGCTCGCCACCGCTTTTCCTACCGTCGAGGCCGGATTCCGTCAGAGACTCGCAACGGTAGCTGCGTCCAGTCACATTTTCTGATACTTTTTTCACTCTGAAGCACACCCATGTGGGATCTCTGCACAAACGCTCTAGACACCGCCAAGCTGCGAGGCGCCGCTTACGGCGATGTCCGTGTCATGCATTTGCGCCAGCGCGACCTAACCACCAAGAACGGCCAGGTCGGCACACTCTCGCAAAGTGAATCGATCGGCCTCGGCATTCGCGTCCTGGCGAGCGGAGCCTGGGGCTTCGCCTCCACCGATCGCTTGACCCGCGAAGGCGTGGCCATTTGCGCGGCGCAGGCCGTTTCCATTGCGAAAGCATCAGCCCTGGCAAAACGCAGCGAAGTCGTGATGGCCCCTGAAAAACCTTACGTGGACAGTTGGCAAAGCCCCTTCCGCAAAGACCCCTTCGAAATTCCCCTCGAAACGCAGCTCGGCCTTCTTCTCACGGCTGACGCCGAAATGCGCCGCGTCAAAGGCGTCACCCTCACCGAAACCGGCATGCAATTCCGCAAAATCGATTCCTGGTTCGCCTCCAGCATCGGCTCGCGCATTCACCAGCGCAAAGTGATTTCCGGTTGCGGAATCGCCGCCACTTCTTTTCAAAAGGAAGAAATTCAAAAGCGCTCTTATCCCAATAGTTTTGGCGGCCAGCATTCCCTGCAAGGTTACGAACTCGTCGAATCCCTCGATCTGCTGAAAAACGCCCCGGTCATCGCCGAAGAAGCCGCCGCGCTTCATTCCGCCTCGCAATGCCCCGAAAAGATCGGCACGCTCATCCTTGGCAGCAGCCAGCTCGGCCTCCAGATTCACGAATCCATCGGCCATCCCATCGAACTGGACCGCGTCCTCGGCCAGGAAGCGAATTTCGCCGGCACCAGTTTTCTCACGCTCGACCAGTTGAACAAGCTGAAATACGCCTCGAACATCGTGAACGTCGTCGCCGACGCGCGCCTCGATCACGGCCAGGGGCTCGGCACCTTCGCCTACGACGACGAAGGCGTTCCCGCCCAGTGCACCGACATCATCAAGGACGGAAAATTCCGCGGCTATCTCTCGAATCGCGAAACCGCGCACCTCGTCGGCTTGGACCGCTCTTCCGGAACCATGCGCACCGAAAGCTGGAACCGCCTCCCCATCATTCGCATGACGAACGTCAGCCTCCTGCCCGGCACGTGGGACTATGATGACCTCATCGCCGACACCCACGACGGAATCCTCATGGAAACAAATCGCTCCTGGTCTATCGACGACCGCCGCTACCAGTTCCAATTTTCCACCGAAATCGGCTGGGAGATCAAAGGCGGAAAAAAAATCCGCATGCTCAAGAATCCCAGCTACAGCGGCATCACTACCGAGTTCTGGAATTCCTGCGATGCCATCTGCAAGTTCGATTATTGGACGCTCTGGGGCACACCCAACTGCGGAAAAGGCCAGCCCATGCAGACGATGGGAACGGGCCATGGAGCTTCCCCGGCGCGTTTCCGCGATGTGCGTATCGGAACGGCGTTCTCGAACCAATGAAACCCGCCGCCAAAACGAAGAACGCCTCAATCGGAGAGCGCGCGACGGCCGCGCAGCTTCTCCCCGAACGCGAGCTTCGCCGCATCGTCGATACCGTTCTTCGTCTGGCGAAATCTACTGGAGCCGAAGAAACGGAAGTCCACGTCGACGAAGTCGCCAGCGCTCTGACGCGTTTCGCCAATAACGCCATTCACCAGAACGTTGCCGAACACGGCCTGACGGTTTCCATTCGCACCGTCGCCGATGGCCGCACCGCGCGCGCCACCACCAATCGCATCGATGAAGATTCCCTCCGGGCCGCCATCGAAGCCTCTCTCTCCCTCGCCCACAGCCAGCCGAAAGACCCGCGCCTCCTGCCCATGCCCGGAAAGCAGCGCTATCGCTCCGTAAACCGATTCCTCAAGCCGACCGCCGCTCTCTCCGCCGAAGAGCGAGCCTTGGCCGTCCGGCGTGCCTGTGACTTGGCCGTCAAGAAAGATCAAGTCGCCGCCGGAATCTATTCCAACGGTCAGAGCCAGTCCGCTCTGGGAAATTCTCGCAGCCTCTTTGCTGCCTATCGTGAAACGCACTCCGAGTTTTCCATCACCGTGCAAGAAGGCTCTGCCGCCAGCTGGGCCAAAGCCAACTCCGCGGATGTCCGCGCCTTCGATCCACAGAAACTCGCCGCGCGCGCCAGTGAAAAAGCGCATCTCGCCGTCAACGCCCGAGAGCTTCCCCCCGGACGTTACACTGTAATTCTCGAATCCGCCGCCGTGCTAGATCTCGTCGGCTTTCTCTTTTACGATTTCGCCGCCACCGCCCTGCAAGACAAGCGCTCCTGCCTGAACGACCGCATGGGCAAGCAGCTCTTCGGGCAAAACATTACCATCTCCGATGACGTTTACCACCCCTTGCAGCAGGGCGCTCCCTTCGACGGCGAAGGCCTCCCCCGCCAGCGCGTCTTGCTGGTCGACCGCGGCATCCCCCGCAATCTTGTCTATTCCCGCGCCGCCGCCAAGGCCGCCCACAAGCAGTCCACCGGCCACGGTTTTGCTCTCCCCAACGAATACGGCGAGGCCCCCATGAATCTCGTCTTCGGAGGCGGCGATTCCTCGATAGACAGGATGGTCGCCACCACTGAACGCGGCCTTCTCGTAACCCGCCTCTGGTACATCCGCGAAGTCGACCCCTACGAAAAAGTGATGACTGGAATGACCCGCGATGGTCTCTTTCTCGTTGAAAATGGAAGGGTTACCGGAGCCGTGCGCAACTTTCGCTTCAATCAATCCATCATCGAGATGCTCAAGAACGTTGAATTGCTCGGTCCCGCCGTGCGCGCCACCGGCGAAGAGGCCTTCGAAATGGTCGTCCCCGCCATGAAAGTTCGCAATTTCTACTTCTCCGAGGTCACCAAGTTCTAGCCCGGTTTCTCACGCGCGAGCGGACCTATGGAATTGCAACCGCATCCACTAGCAGGCAATAAGTCACCTTCCGATAACGACTTACCAGGAGTTGACCGCGCCCGTAGACTCTCAGTTACTTCCACTATGCCATCATCGCGAACCAAGATAGTTGGAGTCGCACTTTTGTGTGTGTCTGTGTCGAAATATGCGGAAGTGCGAATGCAAGATAAAAGCAGGGTAAAATCAACCAGCGATGTCATACGAGTTTATCGAACGGGCTGACGAGTTACAACCGCAAGCCGGTTCGAGTCGCTCGGGCGGTCCACCCCGCAAATCGACTCTGGCTGGTGTGCTTAATCCACAAAACTGCGCCCAATGTGGCCAGCGGTTTCCGTCCAAAATAGAAGAATCCGCCATGAGGAAAACTCGCGCCAAAGACCCTGACGAATGGGAGAAGCTACGCCAGAAAATAAGCTATAAGGTGTGTACGTGCCTGGAGCCGACGACTCGCGGTTCGCGCAAATTAAACAGATGGTTGGCTTCAGTTCTGGATCAGGCAAAGTCTATTCGTCGCGCAGGGCGACCATGGGATCGACTTGCGTAGCGCGCCGCGCAGGGATGTAGCAGGCGAGCAACGCGGATAGCAAGAGCACAGCGGTGACGGCGCCAATGGCCGCGGGATCGATGGCATTGACTTGATACAAGACGGTTTTCATCAAGCGGCCCACAAAGTACGTGCCGGCCAGGCCCACCCCCAAACCAATCAGCGCGAGCAACATGCCTTCTCCAAGCACCAGACGAAGCACCTGCTGCGGACCTGCGCCGAGAGCGATGCGCAATCCGATCTCGTGAGTGCGCTGCGCGACGGCGAACGACATCACCCCATAAATGCCGATGGCCGCAAGCAGAAGTGCGAAGCCGGCAAAACTGGCGAAGAGCACGGTTGAAAATCGGTCGCTGGCCAGCGACTCATGGACGAGTTGGTCCATCGTTTTTACCTCGTCGAGGGGGAGTTCGGGATCCACGGTGTGGACAACCGCGTTGATGCTCTTGGTCATGCCGGCGGGATCGCCAAAGGTGCGCACCGCCAAACCCGCTTGCGGCCAGGGAGATTGCCAGAAGGGCACGTCGATTTCCGGGAAGCCTTCGCGCCGGACGCCGCCGTTGTGAACGTCATGGTAGACGCCGACAATTTGCCACTCGATCGGGGGACCGAGTTTGGTGACGCCCGGAATCAACTGCTCGACCACCACCCGCTGCGTGAGAGGATCCACTTTGGATAGATATTTTTTCGCGAAGGTCTCATTCACGACGGCCACCGGCACGCCGCCTGCCGCGTCTTGCTCCGTAAACGTCCGGCCAGCAATCATGCGAATGCCAAAGGTGCGGAAATATTCGGGAGTCACCATATTGAAACCGGCGCCGGGCCGCGACGAAGGATCGTCAATGGCCTGCCCGGCGAGGTTGAAGGGCATGCCGAAGTAAGTGCCAATGATGGGCATGCCGGTGGAAGCGGAGACGGCGGTGATTGGCGAACCGGTCGTTCTTGATGGGCAGAAAAAAAGTGAGGATGTGGTCTTGCCGGAATCCGAGATCCACGCGCGTCAATTTCCAGAAACTATGAATGACGAGGCCTGCACCAGCGAGGAGAGTGAGCGCCAGGGCGAATTCGACGACGACCAGGGTACGGCGCAGACCATGACGGCCCACCGAGCTGGATGAAGAGCGTCCCGATTCCTTCAACGTGTCGCTCAAATTGAGCCGCGCGGTTTGCCACGCCGGAGCGCAGCCGAAGAGCGCGCCACAGACGATCGAAGCCCCGAGGCTGAAGAAAAGCACCGGCAGGTTCAACCGAAAGTCGGCTTCGGAAGGCAACGAATTAGGCGGGATCATCGCGACGATCACTTTGAGCAAGCCCCACGCGAGACTTATGCCCAGGACGCCGCCAATCAATGACAACGCAACACTTTCGGTCAGAAACTGGCCGAAGAGCTGCCAGCGTGTTGCGCCGAGGGCGGCGCGCACGGCAATTTCTCTTTGGCGCGCTGTGCCGCGCGCGAGCAGGAGATTGGCCACGTTCACGCACGCGATCAACAGGATAAAGCCGACCGCCCCCATCAGCAGCCAGAGGTTCTTGATGGTGTCTTTGCTGATGAAGTCATTCCGCAGGGGTTCGACGGTGGCGCCCCAGCCCTTGTTGGATTTTGGATAGACTTCGCCGATGTGGCGAGTGACGGAGTCCATGTCCGCATTGGCTTGCTGGATTGTGACTCCCGGTTTCAGCCGGCCCAGCACGAGAATCCAATGAAATTCGTGGTTGATCTGCTCAGGCTTGAAGGCCAGCGGCACGAATAATTGCGCTTCGAGGCGGTCGGGCTGGCCTTTCGCCAACACGCCAACGACGGTGTAACGCTCACCATTCAGGCGAATCGGCCTGCCGATGATTTCGCGGTCGCTGCCGAAACGCTCTTCCCAGAGCTTGTGGGTCATGATGACGGCGCGATCTCTGCCAACCTCTCCCTCCTCGGACAGGAAATCCCGTCCCAGAAGGAACGGAGTACCCACCATGTTGCTGCACCCAGGCGTCGTCAATCTTGTCCGGATTTGTTCGGGATGATCTGACGTCGATAGCGTGTAATTGCCGCCGCTCCAGGCGCAAAGGCCTTGAAAAACGGTGCTTTGCTCCTTCCAGTCCAAGAAGTCACCCGCGGAAACGCCGTTCCGGTCGCCATTGATCTTCGACCACACCATGACCAGCTGGTCCGGATTGGGGTATGGCATGGGGGAGAGAAGAGTAGCGTAGACCACGCTGAAGATGGCCGTGTTGGCTCCGATTCCAAGGACCAGCGCAAGAAGGGCTACGGTTGTGAACCCCGGGTTCTTGAGAAGCAGCCTGAGGCCAAAGCGAACGTTGCGCGCAAAGTTTGACACGTGGACTCCCCCAATAGCGCCAAATGACCACTCGCTAGAGAATAGACGTTTTATCGGCCGATTAGTTCCGAACAAGAGTGAAATCTTAGCGATTTTCGTCGAATCGGCGCGTAAGTGCCTCTGGAGCGGCGAGGCGCCAGGCGGCTTCTAAAGCACGCCGCAGAGTGGGCTTACGAGCAGATTTCAGGCGGACGTTCGTGCAGCCTCGGCGTCCCCAGACTCCTGAGCATGGGTTGAAGACCTTCGGCTGTGCTTTGACCAGCATTTCCAGTTCTACAGGCGTGACTTTGACCATGGCCCAGCCCTTTTCGGGGTACCCGAGGGTTGCGAATATCTTTCCGGCCACGCGAAAATCGGGATGGTCCATATGAGCGCGCTCCTCGGATTCGGGGAAGCTGAGAGCCAGGCGGCGAAAGTCGTTGGCGGTCATAAAGCCACCTCCATTATTTGAAGGAAGGTTTGAAGGGAAGGTTACGACAGCATCAGCGGGCTAGCAACCGAATCTCTCATTCACAGATCGAGCGCCATTCTCAAAACCCCGTTTAGTTCGAGGAGTTTGGCGGGGAAGCTGGCTGAGTCGAAGGCGCGTGCCAGGGGATCGCTTGGCGCTGCAAGAGAGCGATGGCGTAGCGAATCGGTACTGCGGCACCGGGAGTAGAAGCGGTTGGAGTGGAGGACTTCGCAAGGGAAAAAGCGCTGGAACGCAGCCAGCGGCCTTCCACAAGACCGACCACGGCGCGTGAGTCCAGGGCGAGGACCGGGGACCCGCTTTGGCCGAGGTTTACCGAGTGGCTCAGGAGGAAGACTTCAGCGGCTGGGGCGGATTTCTCGAGCTGGGTGGATTCGTAGGAGAGTACTTCGCCGGAGAAGCGGTCTTCGCGCGGGACTTGGAAGGTGTTGGCGTTTTGCTGCTTGGGCGGGTGGAGAGAGAGGGCGAGGACAGATTGCCCGGCGGCGGCCGGTTCGGGGGAAAGCGGCAGGAAAGTCACATTGTGTTTGCCTGTGAAAGGATTCGGCTTCGCGAGGAGAATGGCGACGTCGTGCTCTGAGTCAACCGCGATAATGGAGGCCTTCACAAGACGAGGAGGGCTGTTGGGCCGGCTAACAAGAACGTAGGGCTGGCCGCCGTTGCGAAAAGTCTCCAGAACGTGAGCGGCGGTAAGGAGGTAGCCTTCTTCATTGATGAAGAAGCCGTTGCCAAAGAAACTGTAGTGGTAGCCGCGCGAGGATGGGGATTGATCGAGCTGATAAACGATGGGGCAGACGGCGGCGGACAGTGGAGCGTAGTCGGCAATGTCCTCCGACGAAGCGCCTGCGGCCAAGCAATACAGAAGACAGGCAATTAGAGCGGGACTCCAGGGAACGCGGATCTTGTTGTTCTGGATCATTGGCAGCGAATGCTTGTCCGATCCATTTTCGGAACTACTCCTGAGAAGGTAGCAGCGGAACAGGAAGCGGGGAAGTCCAGAAAAGGGACAGGGCAAATAGCGCTTGACAAGCGGCGCAGAATACTGTACATTCTGTAATGACAGAAGTAACAGGCACGACGAAAGCGACGAGAACGGCGGAAGCGGCACAAAGGCCAACATGAGCGAAACAACAAAAAACAAACTATCGCCGGTGGCGCAGAAATTCATTTTGCACTGGGGGGAGATGGGCACCCGGTGGGGGATCAACCGCACGGTGGCGCAGGTGCATGCGCTGCTGTTTTTGTCGCCGCAGCCCTTGCCCGCGGACGAGATTTCCGAGACGCTGGCGGTGGCGCGGTCGAACGTGAGCACCAGCCTGCGCGAACTGCAAGGGTGGCGGATCGTGCGCGTGGTGCACGTGCTGGGGGACCGGCGCGACCACTTCGAGTCGATCAAGGACGTGTGGGAGATTTTCCGGATCGTCTCGGAGGAGCGCAAGCGGCGGGAGATCGATCCCACGCTGCGTGTGCTGGCGGAGTGCGTGCACGAAGTAAAATCCGATGCGCAGGGCGATGCGTACACGCGCGAGCGGCTGGAGAGTATGCTGGAGTTTTTGACGGCGATGACCGGATTGTTCGAAGAGATCATTCGCATGCCAACTGGCGCGCTCAAGGGCGTGGTGAAGCTTCGGGGCAAGGTGATCACGTTGCTGGGGAAGAAAGCGGCCAACGGTTGAGAGTTTAAAGTTTGAAGTTGAAAGTCTCGAGAAAGGAACGGAACAAAGATAGCGCAGAGACGCAGAGCACGCTGAGATTCACAGAGAAAAGCCAGATGGCGGGAAGTAAGGAAGTCGCGAAGGAAGTAAGGAAGTGAAGAAAAGAAGGAAACATGATTTCGCTGGTGAGTGAGTACACGGACGGGAAGGGGCGGCATGCCCGGGGGTGGCTGTTTTTTGACGCGGAGTGCAAGTTTTGCACGCGAACGGCGCGGTGGATTGCGCCGATTCTGGAGCGGCGCGGAATGGCGCTGGCGCCGCTGCAGGATCCGCGAGTGGGTGCACTGCTGGGACTGTCGCGCGAGGAATTGATGCTGGAAATGAAATTTCTGTTGAGCGACGGGACCCAGCATGGCGGCGCGGATGCGGCAGTGGCGCTGGCGCGCGAAATCTGGTGGGGCCGCCCGCTTCTGTGGATTTCGAAGATTCCCGGCATGATGGAAATCCTGCGCAAGGGATACCGCTGGATCGCGGCGAATCGCGAATGCGCTGCGGCGAGCTGCCCGGCGAATGAAGCGTCGCGGCGAGTGTAGAGCGCGCAAGGAGGCACTTATGCGGTCCATTCTCGGATTCCTCTGGCTGGCAGGATTTGTGCAGGTAGCGATTGCGACCGCAAACCTTTTCATTCCGAAGAAACTGAACTACCAGGAAAATTTGTCGCGAGTTGCGCCGATCATCCGGCAGATTTTTGTGGTGCACTCCGTCTATATCGTCGGCGTGGTTCTGTTGTTTGCCGCGTTGACCTTTGGATTTGCGGCGGAACTCGCAAGCGGGCGGGGGCTGGGCCGATTTCTTGCGGCGTCGATGGCCCTTTTCTGGCTGTGCCGCGCGCCGGTTCAGGTTTTGTACTACGACGCGTCGCTGCGTCATGCGAACCGCGCCGGGGACATCGCGTTCACGTTGGCGGCGTTGTTTCTGACGAGCACGTATGGAGCGGCGGCGCTGGCGCACGCTTCATGAAGAATCACGAAATGCACGACGATTCCAAAGCGGGACGTTTGGACCATCCGATCGTTCTTCTTGGCGCCGTGGTATGGCCTGGGATGGTGGCGGGGACCTGGAGCGGCTGGCCGCAACTGGGCGTGATCGAACTTTTGTTTCTGCTGGCGCCGTGGATTGTGGTTCCCCTCGCGACTTCGCTGATTCCGTCTTTGGATAAAACCGAGCTGCCAACCGGCCAGTGGTCCGCGTTGAACTGGGGCATTTTCGGCGCGGCGGCGCTGGCAACGATTTCTTTTTTTATTCCCACCGGCGTTCTAGCGGCCTCCTTCGCGGGCGCATGGCTGCTGGTCTGCGCTTTGTTTGGGCTGCGGGGACTCCGCAGGCTCTGGCGATATCGCGCACAGTCATTCTCTCAATTCTGCTTTGCTGTAGGCGAGGGATATTTGATTGTCGGCGGAACATGGCTGGTGGCTTCCAGGCTCGGTTTGCAGCCGGTGGGATTTCAAGAGCCCATCGTTTTGCTGACCGCGGTGCATTTTCACTTCGCGGGGTTTTTGTCCGCGGTGCTTGCGGGATTGACCTATGAGCGGCTCCGCGAAACCCGCTGGAGCAAGCCGCTTGGGGCGGCGCTGGCTGGCGTAGTCACAGGACCGGGACTGCTAGGCTTGGCGTTCTTAGTTGGACCCAAGTTGAAGCTGGCAGCGGCGGTGCTGATCGTCGTTGGGCAATTTGGACTTGCCACGGGAATGGTTCGCGTCGCGCTGGGCGCCGAAAAGCTGGCTGGGCGAATCCTGTTGTTTCTCTCGAGCGGATGCGTGGTTGCGGGCATGGCACTGGCGGCGACGTGGGCGCTGGGCGAATATCCGCTGCAACCGTTTGTGGATCTTGGCCGCATGGAGCGGTATCACGGCGCGCTGAATGCGATCGGATTTGGCGTTTGCGGGCTGATTGGATGGATGAAGGCGGGTACCGATGGCTAACCGATTCGTTGATCTGTGGCGGTGGCAGGGGACGATCGATCGAAAAACGTATGCGATTGCCGGCTGCAGCGCATTTGTCCTGAAATATTTCCTCGATAAGATCGTGGCGGGCGCGCTGTTTGAGCGGCCGTGGTTTTTGTGGAGTTACTGGCAGCCGCTGGGGCCGGATGCGCGCGTGAATGCCATTCCTCCGGACGCTCGCGCGTTTGTGGCAACGCTGCTAGTTTTGGCGCTGCCGTTCATTTGGCTGGGCGTGACGCTGACGGTCCAGCGGCTGCGAGACGCGGGGCAGCCGGTGTGGCTGGTGGTGCTCTTTTTTGTTCCGGTGATCAACCTTTTGTTTTTCCTTTTGCTTTGCACGATGGGGTCGCGTTCGGTGACGCAACGCGAAGCAACACCGTGGCCGGAGACGCGCAGGCTCGACCGGTGGATTCCGCGAAGCGCGATGGGGGCGGCAGCAGCGGCGGTCGGCATGACCATTCCGATTGGTTCCCTGTTTGCCGTGTTGGAGACGGAGGTGCTGCGATTCTACGGGTGGGGGTTGTTTGTAGCTTTGCCGTTTTGCCTGGGGCTGTTTTCTGTGTTGGTATACAGCTACCACGAGCCGCGATCGTTCCGCGGTTGTATGGCCGTTTCGTTGGCGCCCCTCGCGTTGCTTGGCGCGGTGCTCCTCCTCGTGATGATCGAGGGAGTGATTTGCATTTTGATGGCGGCGCCGTTTGCGGTAGCGCTGGCTGCACTTGGCGGCATGCTGGGGTACGCGATTCAGGCCGGGCATTGGGTGGACAAAGGCGCTCCAGCGATGATGTCGATCGTGTTGTTGTTTACGCCCGCGTTCCAGGGTGCGGAGCGCTTGGTGAATCCGCAGGCGGAGACGTTTGAGGTACGCACGGCGATTGAAGTAAACGCGCCGCCGGAGAAAGTTTGGAACCAGGTGGTGTCGTTTGCGGAGATACCGCCGCCGAAGGAATTGTTGTTTCGCGCGGGGATCGCGTATCCGATCCGGGCGGAGATTTACGGACATGGCGTTGGCGCGGTGCGGCACTGCATTTTCTCGACGGGACCATTCGCTGAACCCATCGAGGTTTGAGACGAGCCGCGGTTGCTGAAATTTGGGGTGACGGCGAATCCGGCTCCGTTGAATGAACTTAGTCCTTACGGGAACATTCAGCCGGCACACTTGCACGGGTACTTTGTGTCCAAGCAAGGGCAGTTTTTGCTGACGGCGTTGCCTGGAGGGCGGACGCGGCTCGAAGGAACGACGTGGTACCAGCACACGATGTGGCCGGCGGCGTATTGGCACTTGTGGTCGGACTACATCATTCACCGGATTCATTTGCGGGTCCTGGAGCATATTCGTGAAGCGGTAGAGGAAAAGCCTCAGGCCTCCCGACCGGGTCGGGATTAATTCCGGCCTGAGCTACAGCAACCACGCGATTGAGGATCGTCGCCTGACACGACGGGCTCCCAGGACAGGGATTCTAATCGGATTTCTGGTTAACCATAGCTGCTACCGCCCCCCGGGTTTTTTGTAAGTGTTGCATCTAAAGAACTTAGAGTTCATGTAAGTGGTTTAGAACCAACACTTAAGCGTTGCAAACAAAAGACTTACGGCCTGGCTAAGCCCTTTAGATGCAACACTTACAAAAAACAGGGGGTGGGGATTCCCGTGCCCTTTCCTCTCTTGTCTTCGAGCTCTCGCTCTTTGCCACTCATTTCACCAAGAGTGTTTGAGAAGTCTTTTCCTGTCAGGCAGTTCCCCACTCTTCCTAAAAATAGCCGGGTGTACGGGGTCTATTCCCATTCCGAAACTCGTCACTCGCCAAGTCCCCGCTAAGTCCCGTAGAATCTTCCTTCGTAGCCAAGTCATCCATGCCAACGCCCGCCATCCCTGGCCAGGTTCCCATCTATGAGGACTACGCCCGCTGCGTCCACTGCGGCCTCTGCCTCAACGCTTGTCCTACTTACCGCCTCTGGAACCTCGAAGCCGACTCGCCCCGCGGCCGCATCCATCAGATGATCCAGGTCGAGATGCACCAGCAACCCATCACCGAATCCTTCGTCGATCACATCGACAAATGCCTCGACTGCCGCGCTTGCGAAAACGCCTGCCCCTCCGGCGTCGAATATGGAAAACTCGTCGAGCACTCACGCGCGTGCATCGAGCGCGACTATCCCCGCTCCTGGCTCGCCCGCGCCGCGCGCAACTTCGTTTTCCGGCATTTTCTCTCGGAGCCGCATCGCATCATCGACGCCGCGCGCGTTCTGCGCCTCTATCAACGTTCCGGGTTGCAAGCCGTCGCCCGCGGCATCGGCATCCTGAAACTCCTCGGGCTCGCCGAACGCGAATGTTTCCTCCCGCGCATCGACGACGATTTTTTCTACCGCCGCCTCGGCGCCACGTTTCCCGCCGCCGGCCCCCGCCGCGCCCGAGTGGCCTTCTTCGCGGGGTGCGTCGCCAACGTCACTTTTTCGCAGCTCAACGAAGCCACCGTCCGCGTCCTCACCGCCAACGGCTGCGAAGTGGTCGTCCCCAAGGATCAACTTTGCTGCGGCGCGCTCGCCGTCCACGCCGGCGTTCGCGATGCCGCTCGCGAACTCGCGCGCCACAATCTCTCCGCATTTCCTCGCGAAGACTTCGACGCCATCATCACCAACTCCGCCGGCTGCGGCTCCACGCTCAAGGAATACCATCATCTTTTTTCATCAGACGAACCCGAATACGCTCAAGCCCGCGAATTTGCAGCCAAGACCCGCGACGTCACCGAATTTCTCACAGCCTTCGGTCTCTCCGCAAAAATGAAGCCGCTTCCGATGCGCGTCACCTACCAGGATTCCTGCCATCTTCTCCACGGCCAAAAAATTCGCGAAGCTCCGCGCGCGCTTTTGCGCGCCATCCCCAATCTCGATTTTGTGGAATTGCCCTGCTCGGAAATCTGCTGCGGCTCCGCCGGAGTCTACAACGTCACGCAAACCGAAACGTCCCTCGAACTACTCGCCGAAAAAATGCGTCACGCCCAATCCACCCGCGCCCAAACCATCGTCACCGCCAACCCCGGCTGCCTTCTCCAACTCCGCGCCGGCACCGCCATCCACCGCACCAGCCAGGAAGTCCTCCACGTCGTCGAACTCCTCGACCGCGCCATGGTCTCCACATGAATCTCTCGTCGATCCACAAATCTTGCGCGTTGGGGCACTCTCAGCATCACTCCAGGCCAAATCCTTTACCTGCTCAACCTCCTTTACCTCCTTTACTTCCTTTATTTCTTCTCCAAAGACGGCGACGCCCTTCTCGCAGCGATGGGGGCTGCCGCGAAAAGGGCGTGCCGTCTTCAGGAGAGAAGATCGTGCCGGCTACTCTCCAGCCGCCGGGACCAAAGGTGAAATCAGTTGTTGAGAGGAGGTGGCGGTGGAGCAGCATCCGGCCCACCGTTGAACCTCCGGAACATTTTGTTCTTGCCGGCTGTCACCGTGTAGTCGGATGGCACGGTGAAGAGCGAAGCGGCCGGCTCGGAACGTTGAATGTTCGTCACCGTGTAGGACGTGTCGCCAATGCGCGGATCGCTGCGTTTGCTCATCACCACCATTTGCAAATCATTGGAATACCACTGCTCGAATACGATCGTGATCGCTTTTTCGTTTCCCATTTGTCCCGCGGGAATCGTATGGGTGATGCGTGTGCCTTGCGCGCTCAAGCCCGCGATCGTCTGCGTTCCCAAGTCCTCTTTTTCCAGCGAGCCGTCAGCGATGGCCTGCTGCCGGTGGTATTCGATGTTGCCCTTCATTGTGTCTTTCATCTTGCCGGTCGGCGCTTCCATCTTTTCCGCGATTTTTACATCGGGGTGAAGTGTGAAAGTGGTTTCTGCCACGGGATCATGGATGAACACAAACATATTCGGCTGTCCCAAGGTCGCCAGCGGCCCGATGGCCGGCAAAGTCACTTCCTTGCGGAAACGTCCCTGGCTGTCCCGGAACAGATTCGTCTGCGTCTTGTGCGCGATATGGTTTCCGTCCGCGAGAGTCTGGATCGTTTCCGATACCGCCACGGCGCTGAACGGCGCGCCGGTCACCACCTTTCCGCCCGGTCCGGGGATTTGCACTATTGCCATCGACGGAGGCGGCAGCGGCGCCGCATCCTGCGCTCTCGCCGCTCCCGCGCTCAACATGAAAATTCCACTGAGAGCCATGCTCATGCAGTTTCTTCGATTCATTATTCCTTCTCCTCTTCTCTCCCGAACTGCTGCGATCTCTTTGCGGCTGCAATCGCCGCCAGGCACCGTTTCCGCCGCGCGATCCATGTTCTCACCGCCCGCGGCGAGAGTGTCCCGCTTCCCACGCGCATCTATCGCGGCAGCCGCACCGCTTGCGGCAATCCATCTTCGCCGACGAGCAAATCCACCTGGATCCATTCGGCGGCGCGCTCTTCGTTCACGGGCAAACCCAGCGCGCCCAGCGCGCCCCGTTGCAGGCGCACCCGCAAAATCGCGGCCTCTTCGGTATCCGTTGCGAACGCTCCGGGCAGAAAAGTGAACCCGCTCATCTCATTGTCTGCCACCAGCGTTTCGGGATGGCCAGGCTCCGCCAAAGCCCGCTGCCGCGTTCCACTGGGGACCGCGGCGGGGTCTCGGCGGTTCGCTCTGGCAGCGAAGTCGCTTTCTGCAAGTTTGCTTGCGGCCGGCACGGGAATTGCACGGTTGGCGGCCTCTCCATGCTGACCGTGGCGCCAATTGCGCCAGCTCACCGCACCGGCCAACACGGCGGCGGCGGCCAGCGCCCACGCCGCAACTACCGCGGTGCGCCGCGCTTTCAATGTCACGTGCTGCGTGCGAAACTCCTGCCGCAAACGCATCTCCACGCGCGCGGGCGCTTGCGCCAGGGCGGTATCTTCCGCGAACGCGCGCAGCTCCGCACCTGCCGCTTGCCAGGAATCCTGCAGCGCCGCGCACCGCGAACAGGTGCTGGCGTGTTCGCGCGCCGCCACGCGCTGCACTTCGCTCAACGAAGCGTCGCGCTCCGCGTCCAATCCAATTATTTCAAATTCTTCGCACTTCATCTCTTGCTTCCTTTGCACCGCCCAAAATCTTTCATCGCGCCGCGCTCGCGCGACGGGGCAGTTCGCGCAATATTTCCAGCTTGGCCATCAACAGAGCCCGCCCGCGATGCAGCCGCGAGCGAATCGTGCCAATCGGACATCCGGCCATTTGCGCCGCTTCCTCGTAACTCAATTCTTCCAGTTCGCAAAGCACCACCGCTTCGCGAAATTCCACCGGCAATTCCAGCACTGCAGCCCTCACTTGCCGCCGGCGTTCGCGTTTTTCCGCCCACATCGCCGGCGTGGCCGAATCCTGCAAAACAATTCCCGAGCCAGTGCCGTCTTCGTTTTTCTCTTCGAGCGGAATTTCGCGCGGCCGGCGCTCCAGGTGTTTCATCACCCGGTTGCGCGCCACGCCGTAAAGAAATGCTCCCAGCGCTCCACGTGTGGCGTCATACTTTTTCGGATCGCGCATCAGCACCATGAACACGTCCTGCACAATTTCTTCCGCGGCCCAGGTATTTCCCGTCATGCGCAGCGCAAAACGATACATGGCCGCCTGGTGCCGCCGGTACAGGAGCGTAAATGCCTCCTCATCGCCTTTGGCGGCCCGCCGCAATAGAACGTCGTCTCTCTCTTGCTCGGCGATTCTCATCTCCCCTGATAAGACGTTCTGCCCGGTTTCGTATATCACTTCCCGCGGCGTGGCGGAAAAGTTCCCGTTCGAATGGTTCGGAGGGAGGCTGTGCCTAGAAACCTTTGTTTTCACAACAGGTTAGACGCGACTGGGGCTTGCCGCGTGTCATGGAAACGTTCGGGGACGAACACAAGACGCAACAACGATTCGCGATCGTTACCCCGCCGGCAGGAACTGCTTTCTACTTTTTCTTGGGCTTGAACATGCCGGCGGCGATTTTAGTGACAAAGTGGCGGGGAACGAGGCGTTCGCCGTGTGCGCCGAGATAATTTCCGAGGCCCGAGATGACGTAACTTTTGCCAGCGGCCAGGGCTTTCAGCCCCGTGTGCGCAACTTTCTCGGCGGTTTCCGCATAGCGTTTGAATTTTTTCTGGCCGGCAACGGCCGCGAATTCAGATTCCGTGGAGCCCGGGCAAAGAGCGCACACGCGGATTCCATAAGGTTTCATCTCTTCGGCGAGGCCTTCTGCGAAAAGCAAATCGAAGGCTTTGGTGGCAGCGTAAGTCGAAATATAGGGGACAGCCTGGAAGGAAGCGGTGGACGCGAGAATGAGGACGTCGCCGCGTTTGCGTTGAATCATTTGCGGCAAAAACAGGTGGGTCAAGTTCACCACGGCGCTGCAATTCACCTGCACCATGTCGAGCAAGCGTTGCTTTTCAATGGAATGAAATTCGCCGTATTGACCGAACCCTGCGTTGTTGATCAGCAGCTCGATTTCGATTCCTTTTTCCTTGGTGAAGGAAAGAATATTTTCCGGGGCGTTCGAATCCGCGAGATCCCCGGCAATCACTTCGGCGCGGATTTTGTAATTTTCAGCGAGGCCGCGGGCCAAGTCTTCCAGGCGATCCTTGCGCCGCGCCGTCAAGACAAGATTCGTCCCGCCATGAGCCAGTTCTTGGGCGAAGGCCACGCCGATTCCCGCGCTGGCACCGGTGATGAGCGCCCATTTTCCAGACCAATTTGCCGCTTGCGGCGTCGCATGTGACAAGGCGCTCTCCACAGAGGAGGATCATAGTTCTCAAGGAAAAAATTTCTGGCGGAGAGGGTGGGATTCGAACCCACGGTACGGTTTCCCGCACGCTCGCTTTCGAGGCGAGTGCTTTCAACCGCTCAGCCACCTCTCCGCGGTCGTTGTAGCTTCAATCGTAGCAGAGCGAATTGTTTTTCGGCAATCAAGCACTCGCGCAGTGTGAAATGAAGAGCGGGCGGGCCAAGGCCCGCCCCTACAGGAACTGAATTGCAAAGCCGGAGCAGCATGGGCTAGCGGCGTTCGGCGAAGAACGATTGGAGGGTGGCGGAGCAGTCGGCGGCTAGGACGCCGTAGGTGACTTCCACCTGATGGTTAAGGCGCGGGTGGGAGAGGATTTCGAAGCAGGAGCGGACGGCGCCGCCTTTGGGGGCGGTGGGGTCGCAATCGCGGATGGTGCGGTTGCCAGACCGGGCGAGAATCTTGCCGCTGTGGACTAGCACAGCGCCGATGGGGACTTCGCCGGCTGCGGCGGCGGAACGGGCCTCGGCGAGTGCTTCCTGCATGAACTGAATATCAGCTTCCATCTTCGGCGAGAGAATAACACGCGAGGGGAGAGAATCGGAATTAACACGGAGACCACAGAGAACGCGTAGAAGAGGGAGAAAGGGTAGTGGTGTCATTTGGCAAATGACACCACTACCGGAGAAAGCGGTTGCTTGACAATTGGGGAGGGGGGAAACACACTAGGCGCATGAGGGAACTCCTGGAGCGATTGTTTCAAGTGGATTTTTTGAAGGGCCTCGCGGTCACGTTTCGAACGCAGCATCCGAAGAATATTGTGACGGAGCAGTATCCCTTGGAGCGGCCGATGGTGGCGGAGCGGTATCGCGGGGCGCCACGGCTGAACAACAATCCAGAGACGGGCGAGACGCTGTGTATCGGCTGCAATTTGTGCGCATTGGCCTGCCCGGAGAACCTGATCGTAGTGGGCTGGCAGCGCGACGACGCCACGCGAAGAAAAGTGCTGACGACTTTCACCTATGATACTTCGCGGTGCATGTTCTGCGGACTCTGCGAAGATGCCTGCCCAGTGGATGCGTTGGAACTGACTCAGGATTTCGAAATGGCGTATTTCACGCGCGAAGGCGCGATTTGGGACCGTCACCGCCTCGAACAGGGACCAACTCCCGCACGCTACACCCGCTAAAGATTCGAATGGAACTTCGCAAAGATCCCATCACACAAAGCTGGGTCATCCTGGGGCAGAGAGAAGCACGCGGCGAAGCGCCCGGGGAATGCCCGTTGGAGCCGGCCAAAATCGAGAAACTGCGGTCCATTCTGACGTGGCCGGCGGAGGGAGCGTGGCAGGTGCGGGTGCTCCCGCATCCGGAGCCGCTTTATCACATCGAAGGCGAACCCGGGCGCGTGGCCGAGGGGATGTACGACAAGATGGGCGCGCTGGGCGCCCATGAAGTGGTGGTGGAGACGCCGCTGCACGATAAACGAATGTCGCAGTTCAGCGATGAGGAGATTGAGCGGGTGCTGTGGGTGTGGGCTTCGCGCATCGCCGATTTGAAGAAAGACGCGAGATTTAAGTATATAAGCGTGTTCAAGAACCAGGGCGCGATGGCGGGAGAAGAATGGCCGCATGCGCATTCGCAGGTGACGGCGACGATTTTCGTGCCGCGGCGGATCAAATACGAACTCAGCTCGGCGCACGAATGGTTCAAAGATAAAGAGCGCTGCATTTTCTGCGACACCGTGCGCCAGGAGGAAAAGCAGGGGAAGCGCATCGTGGACGTGCAGGGAGATTACTACGCGCTGTGTCCGTATGCGTCGCGCGTGCCTTACGAGGTGTGGCTGATGCACCGGCGGCACAACCATGTCTTCGAACAGCCGCGGCCGGGTTCGAATCGGCGGCAGTTGGCGGCGCTACTGGGACGCGTCTTGCGCCGGCTGGAGAAGGTGGCGCCGGCCTATCACCTGGTGGTGCACACCGCACCCAATACCAAAAACAAAAAGGGTGAGCTGGCGGGTTACTGGAAGACGCTGGCGGACGATTATCACTGGCATATCGAGATTCTGCCGATCGTGGAGAAGACCAGCAAGTCTTACAGCATCAAAGAGGTATATTTCAACGCAGAATTGCCGGAGCAAGCAGCCGCGAACTTGCGAGCGTTGGAACCCAATTCATGAAACATGGCCACGCAAAGCAAGGCGAGCCCGGCCGAATCCTTCTTAACCTGATCATTTTGCTGTTCCTGGTGATTTTTTGCGCGGTTTTGTACCTGGCAAGGCGTCCGCTTCTTCGCCTTACCGCGGAGGCCTGGATCATTGAGGATCCGCTGGACAAGTCAGACGCGCTCGTCGTCCTGGGCGACGATAATTTTTACGCCGATCGGGCCACGAGGGGAGCGCAATTGTTCCGGGAAGGGAAGGCGCCGGTGATTGTGGCGAGCGGAAGGCGGCTCCGGCCGAATGCGGGGATAGCGGAATTGATGGAACACGATCTGATTGAGCGCGGAGTGCCAAAAGATAGGATCGTGCGGTTTGCACACGACGCGGACAGCACGCTGGAGGAGGCGCGAGCACTAGCACGGCTCGCAAAAGCAAGAAAATGGCACAGCGTCATCGTGGTGACATCGAATTATCACACGCGGCGAGCGCGCTATATCTTTCAGAGGGTTTTTCCACAGGGCCTCGAAGTGCGAATGGCCAGCGCACAAGACGGAGACTTTGATCCCGAGCATTGGTGGGAGAAGCGTAAATCGGTCAAAGAGTTAACAAGGGAGTTTGCGGGGATGGTGGTGGCGATCTGGGAGGTGCGCGGGGGTCGTGAGACGAGTGAGACGACGCAATCGGTAGTGGAGATGAGAGAACTAAATCCCCAATTAGTGGTATAGGGTTTCAGGAAACACCCCAGATTTGCCACCCGCCATTCTTGTTTACAGCCGCTAAGTCGTGTACTATGTTCACTCTTCAGAGTCGCAGTTCCAACCAGCCCTGCGATGAGCGACTTCGAAAATCCAATTTCGATGTCGAGGTGTCCGATGTGGAAGAAAGAAGATGCAAAGCCTGAAGGAGTTTCCAGCGACATGGCGGCACCTGCAACTGCGGCGACATCTGCAGCTCCCGTAAAAACCGTGACTCCGTCCAGTCCTGCTCCTGCCAGCCCGGCTTTGGTGTCCGGCGCGCCTGCGAGTTCGTCGCGCGCGGCGGCGTGCATCAGCCAGGGAATCAAAATTAAGGGTGAAGTCACCGGCAGCGAAGACCTTTTTGTTGATGGCTTGGTGGACGGAAAGCTAAGTCTGGCGAATGGGAGCCTGACGATTGGCCCCAATGGACACGTGAAGGCGGATGTGCACGCGCGGGAAGTGATCGTGAGGGGAAAAATTGAAGGAAAAGTGAGCGGACGGGACAGAGTGGAGTTGTGGAGCACCGGCGAGGTCACTGGAGAGGTGCAAACGGAACGGCTGTCCATTGAGGATGGCGCATCGCTGCGTGGCAAGGTCGAAGCGGGGCGACCGACAGCTAAGACTGCCGAGATCAAAGCCCAAGCTGCAGCGGCGGCGGGCAACCCGACGGAGTCGAAATCGATGAACTCCGGAACGGCGGCGGATTGAAAATGAGCTTCCTGCACAAACTGGGGCTTGGATTGGGCAACGTGACGAGCCGGGGCGTTTCCCTGCCGGTTCATGCGAACGCGCGCTCGCGCACACCGGGCATGCCAATGTCCGCCGCGGGCTCGGCGCGTGCGCCGGAATCGCCCGAATCGACGCGCGTTTCGAACGGATTGAAAGAATTCCTGTGGAACCTGGACGGGCTGGGGCGCGGCACGCTGCTGGATCTGGGGCCCGCTTGGCAGACGACTTTGACTTTTTTTATCGAACGCGGATTCCGCGTGTCGTCGGAAGACATCCTGCGCGGATGGAAGGCGTTTCTTATCGAAGAAGAGGCGCGGTTGCGCAATGACGCGGAGGCCCGGGAAAAACTGGACATGACGCCGAGCGGGCGGGCGACGCGCTTTATGGCCGAGAACCTGCAATACCCGCGGGCCTCGTTCGATGCCGTGCTGCTGTGGGATTTGTTGGATTACCTGGAGCCGATGCTGGTGAAGCAGATTGTGGCGAACCTGACGGAACTGTTGCGGCCCGGAGGAGTGATCCTGGCGATGTTTCACAGCAAAAAGCCGGAGAGCTTCCAGCGGTATCGAGTGGCGGATCCGCATACATTGCAAGTGATTTCGTCGCCGGTGATCTGCCCGGCGCAAAAGGTGTACCAAAACCGCGAGATCCAGGACCTGTTTTCGCGCTACCGGACGACGAAATCGTTCGTGGGGCGCGACCAACTGCGCGAAACGCTGTTCATCAAGTAAGCGGGGAAATTTCCCAAGCCCAGCAAGCGCTGTGGAAATCGCGCGTTCACCCTCTCTTCGCTTGCAATCGACAAATTCGAGGAGTACAAACAAGGCGTGAGCTCAAGGAGCTCCGGAGGGACCATGACTCCACCGGGCTTAGAGCTGCACCAAAGCTGATCACACCGCTTTTGCGGTGCGCGTCGCTCGCGAAACATACGTGCTTTTAGCGCGCTTCCGAGACGACATAGTAAAAAAGCAAAGGGGGGAGCCGCCAGGCTCCCTCTTTTGTCTTGCACGCGGTCGTTTGCAAATTAGTTCTAAGCCGAAGGCTTGTGATGACGGTGGTGGCGCTTGACGTTGCTGTGCCGGCGATGGTGGCGGTCATGCGAGGATGCCTGATTGGACGACTGCGCCTGGGCGGAAGCCGCACTCTCCGGCTGACCTGACTGCGCGGCGGATGCTGGAATCACGGATACAAAAAGCGCCGGCGCAGAGGCCAGCAAGAGGAATCGAAGGCTACGTTTCATGGCAATTCTCCCGAGAGGAATCCCCTGTCAGGATATTGAATCACAGGTTGCGAAAAAAGTCTCCGGGAATTGCTGAGGGAAGGCGCGCCCAGAATCAACTGTTGATGGCGCGAGATTCAGCGCAGGAAGGTTTAACGGCAGATGCTGGGAGACACCTGAGGCAGGCCGTGAGTTGGCTGGCGCAGCGGGACTAACCGCCGAACTTGAGCCGTTCGAGCCACTGGATAGCTTCGCGCTGATTCGCGATGATCTGCGCCTGCCAGAGCAAAGCAATGGACATGAAGCTCATGGTGATAACGCAGAAGACGAGAACGAGACTGGTGGTGGACTCGTGAGCGGGAAGGCGAAGGACGCTGCGAAGCCAGGCCATGGTAAGGGTTCTCCTAGTACTCGGTTCGATGTAATGACCATCGTTGGCGCGAATCCGAGTGGGCAGCGCCGGGGAGTAGCGGTTGCCCGAAGAACTCAGGGCAACCGAGGGGCCAAGGTGCGAGCGGCTCGTAAGGGCGCTTATCCCTTGGAAAACGGATGTTTCGTGGACCTTAGGGTAATGAGCCGACGTGATTCAAGTGGGAGATGCGCAAACCAACCCACATTTGTGCAATGTTTTTCCCGAAGCGCTTAGTTCTTTGAAGTGATGGCTGCAAGCAGGCGCGGCCAAACGTCTGGTGCGTGAAGTGGCAGAGTCCGCGGGTGAAGTGTGGGGTGCTGATCTTGGGGGGGCGGTTCGGCCTTGCGGTCGGTCAGCAGAATCGTGCGCTCGCAGAACGGGAATAGACCCGCTGCCAAACCGGGGGTGGCGATACCGAGCGTGTGGGCATGGTAGCGGAGGGCCCGATCGTAGAGCCTGGCTAGCTCCCGGATGCAACGTTGGACACTGGGGCCGATGGCGGCGGACCACAGGGCGCCCTGCCGTCGGAATTGCAGTCCAAGAGGGCGCCCCGCTGCAAGGAAGCTGTCAATTTCTTCGTCCGAAGCTCCGGCAAAGAAAAAGATGTCGTCAAAATCGCGTTGGCGGGCAAGCTCGGCCTCCTTTTGCGGCAGGCCCGTGTTTTGGACGAGTTCGCGCGGAGAGAGGGAGCGAAGCGTCACAATTGGTACTCCGGTATCCTGGGAGAGCGTTTGCAGGGCATCAGCGGCGGCCGGGAGGGCTTGCGCGATAGGAAGGCAGGTAAAGCGGCCCAGGCGCACAGTGGCGGCCCTCTTCGTTGGGGAGGCGTCGGATGCAGGGCGCAGGTGGAAATAGTCCTCGGGCAGAAAGACGGCGCAGCCGTCTTCCGCGATGAAGGGGTGCGTGTGGGCATGTTTGCGGCGGGCCTCATCGAACTGGAGACGCGAGCGGCTGGTGAGCCAAACGGCAGGAAGGGCCTGGTGATCGAGGGTGGCAGTGAATTCGTCAAGGCCAGGGTGGCTTTTTCCTTTGAGGGGAATCAGTTCATCAACGGCGATGTATAGGACGTTGGACGTCTGGCGCAAGCAAGGCTCCAAGGTGGCGAAAGGCTATTCTAGCGGAATGTGGAGGGGCGACGCGTGGGGCCATAAGAAAAAAGGCGGACAGATCGCTCTGCCCGCCTCTTGCTGTCCCCGGCCAACGCAACCGGGTCCTGCCTCTTCTCGACGTACTTAGTTGCCAGACTTGGCGGTGTTGCTGGCGGCCGTCTGCGAATTCGCCTTGGGGATGCTGACGTAACCGCTGATGGTGTCCTTGCCAGCCTTGTTGATGACGACCTCTTCGGGAATATGGGTACCCGAGGTGTAGAAGAAAATGGGCTCGTTCAGAGCACGGTTCTTCTTTTCGAAGCGCTTGTCTTCGACGGTCATGGCGACGCTGAATTGGTTGCGCTTTTCGTTGACGCCCTTCAGTTCGACGGTGACGTTGCCTACCTTCTGCGGCTTATTCTTGCCGGTGATGGTGAATTCTACGTAGTCACGTTCGCCGAGGCGGCGGAGCTGGTCGATTTCATCATGGTTGCGCGCGATGAGCGTGCCCATTTCGCTGCGAGCCATCTTCAAGTCCTCACGGGTGGCATCCAGATCGGTCTTCACGCCGACAACCTTGGTGTCCACGACCTTGACGTCATCACTAGTGGCCTTGGTAGCGAGCTCGGAATGAACGGAGGTATCCAGCGCGGTCAGCTTCTCGGTGGTCGCGTTGTTGAGTTTCGCGGATTCCTCACGCGCCTTCTTGAGTTGCCCCTGAGTAATCTTCAGCTTGCCGGTGACAACCTTCAGGTCACCCTGAAGGTCGGCGCTGGCCTTTTCGTCCTGAGCAAGGCGGTCCTTCATGGAGGACATGTCCTGCTGAAAGGCCTGTTGCGCGGTCTTCAACTGCGTGGCAACCGCCTGTTGAGTGGAATCGAGCTTCGAAGAGGCGCTCCAACCAAAGGCAAGTCCACCAATGGCGATCAGGCCAAGAACTACGATCGCTGGCAGTGTCCAAGCTGGCGATTCCGTATGAGTTTCCACAATTCTTTCGTCCGACATAGTTAATCTTTCTCCTCGCCCCGAGTGGGGCAAAACCTGTGTAACAAACCCGTGACAAACATTCTGCATGCGCGGCACCAAAGGAGAGGAGGTCGAGGTGACCGTAAGTAGATGAAAAAAGAGCCGGTTGACAAAGATGTGGAAACGGGATGCGGTACTAGTCCTAGCAAAGTTTACGCGAAGAGCGAACCAACCGCGGATTTTTTGCTTGACGAGGGGGTCAGTCGAACTGGATCCCAAGACTTCGGAGCTCGAACTGGATCCCAAGACTTCGGAGCTCGCATTGGAGTTGCTCGGGCGACTGGAAGGTGATGGCGGTCAGCCCGAGGCGTTGAGCCGCCTCCGCATAGGCGGGAACATCATCGATATAAACGGCTTGCTCGGCTTGTACCTTGCAAGCCTGGAGCGCGGCCCGGTAGATGAGGGGGTCCGGCTTGCTGGCGCCGACGAGGTAGGAATAGATGCGGACGGGGAAGAAGCGGAAGAAGGGGAAGCGGGCGTCCTCGTTCGACGTGTGGATGGCGTCGGTATTGGAGAGTAAGGCGAGGCGGTAGTTTTTGGAGAGCTTCTCGAAGAAAGATTCCGAATGGATGGGACTGGGATCGAGGGCTCGATTCCAGACTTCGCTGAATTGCTCGAAAGTAAGCGACGTGCCGAGACGTTTGGTGAGATGAAGATGCCAATCGCGCGGGGAGATGCGCCCTTCCTGCCAGTCCATCAAGCGAGGATCCTTTTCGATGGCGGACCAGACGTCTTGCGGCGTAAGCGAGAGGCCGGAAGCGAGGCCGTCCATGGCGCGAGAGACATCCACGCGGAGCAGGACGCGGCCGATATCGAAAATGATGGCGCGGAACCGAGCGCCAGGCACGACCTACTTTTCCTCAGCCGTCGGTGCAGCCGCGGCGCCTCTGGCGCGCAACAAACTGACTATCACTGGAAGAACGGAAAGCAGGATCACCGCCGCAATCACATAGTGGATGCGCTGCGCGATGTTGGGGATTAAATGCCCGAGAGAATAGCTGCCCAGGATCATGGTGCCCACCCAGAAAATGCCGCCGAAGACATCGAAAGTGAGGTAACGAGTGTAAGGCATTCTGGCAGCGCCGGCTACCGGAGGGCAGAACGTTCGAACGATGGGAACGAAGCGGGCGAGAATCACGGCGCGCCCGCCATACTTTTCGTAAAAATCATGGGCGCGCTGGAGATGGCTTTTCCGAAAGAAGAGCGAATCTTCGCGGCGATACAATGCCGCACCGGCGGACCGGCCGATCCAGTAGCCGATCTGGTCGCCGACGATGGCGCAGAGCATCACGGGGATAAGCAGCCATCTCAGGGGGATGACGCCGCTGGCGGAAAGAATGCCCGCGGTGACCAGCAGGGAATCTCCGGGAAGAAAAAAGCCGACGAAGAAACCGGTCTCAATGAAAACGATGGTGCAAATGAGCGGGGCACCCCCTGCGCGAATTAGTTCTCGGAGTCCGGCGGGGTCAAAAAGCGCGTGGAAAAAGTGAAGGATGGCGTCGAGCACTCGGCGTTGTTCCTCGCGGCAGATGGATAAACTGAATTTCTTACGGGCACGGGAACGAACGCGCGTGAGCGCAAATTCGTAAAAGCACCCAGACCCATACGGTAGCAGAAAACGCCAATATCCTCTCCACATTCATGCCAGAGAAGGAGCGGAACTGTAAAAGCCGCAAGCCAGATCCACAGGCGGGTCATCGGAGCGCCTCTGCGAGCCACAAATGACTCTTGTCTTCAGATTCGAGCCGGACCTGGAGATCAAGCGCGGCGTCCTGCCTTTGCACCAACAGTTTTTCAATGCGCGGGAGAGCGCCGTGCGCCGCGGCGGCGCCCGCGGCGATGGCTTCCTCGGCGCGATGGAAGTCGTCCCAGGCCAGAGACTGCACATCGGGACGGAGGACAAGGTCGGCGTGGCGTTCCCAGATTTCCAACTGGTGCTTTTGCGCGGCGCTTACAGCGCGGCTTACCACCTGAAAAATGTTGGTGGGGGCGCCGCGGTGGCCGTCCTGCATGCCGACGGAGACGCCGATGACCACTGCGGCACCGAGGTCGTGAGCGGCGCGCGTCGGAACGGGAGCGACAAGGCCGCCGTCGGCAAGACAACGGGTGCCGATCTCGACCGGTTCGAACAAGCCCGGAAAAGCGCAACTGGCGCGGATGGCGTCCACAAGGTTGCCTTGCGTGAACACCACGGGTTCGCCGGAAGTGAGGTCCGTGGCCACCACCGCAAGAGGAATTCGGAGATCTTCAAACCGGCGCGAATCGAAAACGCGCTCGATTAAATTCTCAAGACGCTGATTGCTTGCGAGGCCGAGGCGCGAGACGCGCCAACGGGCGATGTCGCGGAAGCGGAGCGTGCGGCAAGTCTCAATAATGCGGGCAAGCGGTGCCCCACTGGCGTAGGCCGCGCCCAGGATGCTGCCCACGCTGGTTCCCGCAATGTGAGAGATGGGGATGTGATTCTGCTCGAGGACTTGCAAGACGCCCAGATGCGCGAACCCGCGCGCGAAACCTCCGCCAAGGGCGAGGCCGATGCCTGCCCGGTTGGGCATGGCGGCTGCACTTTCGTGCAGGGCTTTGCGAGGAGCGTGTCCTTGCCTCGTCATACCCGCAGGATGACAGCGAGAACAAGTTCGTCCTATGGTGCGGGCGTTCTGAAATAACAGTACTTCTGTACTGCGATGGAAAACATGCGTGGAAGTGCGCCCGCGGGCTCGACAGTACCTTCTTACTAGTCCGGTGCCCTCTCTGTACCATTGTGAGCCGCGCTGCGCTGCGCGATTCTCTTCTGCGTCAGGCTGAATCACGGAGGGGACCGACGGATGGAGAATGCGTTCAAAGCTTGGGTCGGTCATCCGGTGGTTCTGCAAGTGGCGGTGGGGGACATCAAGGTGCCGCTACGCGGGAAACTGCTGAAGGTTGGCGGCGAAACCATACGGATGCGGATCGGCGAGGGCTGGGACGTGGACATCTACAAGGCCATGATCCTAACGGTTGAAGAAGACTCGATGGCTCATCTTCCGGCTTGAGGGAGCTGACATGAAAGCACAAGAACTGAAATATGTAACGCGACGGCGGGCGGCAGTGCTGCTGGGCCTGTCGGAAATGGAATTGAGCCGCATCTCGAGCGAATCGGGATTTGGACACAAAGAAATCGCAGGCGAACAGGAAGAGACCTATTTCACTTACGAAGAGCTGCGGCAGATTTGCGTGCTGGCCGTACACCAGGTGCACTAGACAAAAACGAGTTTCCTCCGGCCCCCCTCAGCAACACCCCCACCCCGGGTCGCTCCCCCCAGCGATCCGGGGTTTTTCTTTTATCTGAAGATTCCCGTCCGCGATGGGCATTTGTTAAACGCGTTTAGAAAACCTTTGACAGATGGAGTCCGCGCGAAGAGACTTAGCGCCGCACGGGAGGGATGCGGGCCCGATGTCACGTTCGAGCGCTTATGGATGGTGGATGCGGTCAGGAATGGCGGCCTTGCTCGTGGCCGCCGCCGGAGTGTTTGCGGCGGGCAGCGCAAGCAAGGGAAACGAAACCTATGACCTGGTCATCGCTAACGGGCGTGTCATGGACCCGGAGTCGGGGCTGGATGCGGTTCGAAACGTGGGGATTCGCGGCGGGAAAATCACGGCGATTTCGAGCGGGCCACTTGAAGGGCGTCAGACAATTGAAGCGCGGGGCCTGGTTGTCGCGCCGGGATTCATCGATCTACATCAACACGGGCAAGAGCCCCGAAATTATCAGTTCAAAGCGCGCGATGGAGTAACGACATCGCTTGAGTTGGAGGTTGGAACGGATAACGTCGACGGGTGGTACGCGGAGAGAGAGGGGGAGACACTCGTTAACTTCGGCGTCAGCATCGGGCACATTCCCGTTCGAATGGGAGTGATGCACGATCCCGGTACATTCCTGCCTACTGGGGACGCCGCTCATCGCGCGGCTACGCCGGAAGAGCTTGCGCAAATCCAAGGGCAAATCAGAAAAGGATTGAGACGCGGTGCGTTGGCCGTAGGAATGGGGATCAACTACACGGAAGCCGCATCTCACGGTGAGATCATCGATGTGTTTCGGCTCGCCGCGGAAGCAAACGCTCCGGTCCACGTTCATTTGCGTCACGCGGGAATGCAGGAGCCGACGACGGGATTGGTTGGTATCGAAGAGGTCATCGCGGCGGCAGCGGCGACGGGCGCTCCTCTGCATGTCGTCCACATTACCAGCATGGGATTAGGCGACACACCCAGACTTATCGCCATGGTGGAAGGAGCTCGAAAGCAGGGGCTCGACGTCACCACAGAATGCTATCCCTACACCGCAGGCAGCACGAATCTTGAATCTGCAATCTTTGATCCGGGCTGGCAGGCGCGTCAAGGAATCAGTTACAAAGATATCCAGTGGGTGAAAACAGGCGAGCGGCTTAGCGCGGAGACATTTGAAAAATACCGGAAAGAGGGAGGCAGCGTCGTCGTGTTTTCAATTCCAGAAGAGGCGGTGCGCACCGCGGTGGCGAATCCCATCGTTATGATCGCCAGCGACGGATCCCGAATCACTGGTCCAAAAATTCATCCGCGGGGACAGGCAACTTTTTCGCGGGTGTTGGGACACTATGTGCGCGAGGAAAAAATCGTGGATTTGATGACTGCGTTGAAGAAAATGACGCTGATGCCGGCTCAGCGGCTGGAAAGGCGCGCGCCCATGTTTAAGGATAAGGGACGAATTCGGGTGGGGGCGGATGCGGACATTACGGTGTTCGATCCAGCTCGCGTCATCGATAAGGCAACGTACGATGAGCCGCTGCAATACTCGGAAGGGATTCAGTTCGTGCTTGTGAATGGCGTACCCGTCGTCAAAGATGGCCAGCTTGTTGAAGGGGTTTTTCCGGGCCATGCGGCGCGAGCGCCGGTTAAGCAGTGACCACCTACGCGATTCGCGCATCGCGCTCCCATGACGCCGCGCAGGAACCAGAAAAGACCATGATGCCAAGCGTCCGGAAGTGCTATATAGTACTGCGCGCAATCGCCTTGTGGAGAAAGGAATTCCTTTGACACTTGCCGCCTCGGATTGGGCTGCCATCGCCGGTTATCTGCTAATTACTTTATTTCTGGGCTTGTACTTTCGCGGCCGCTCCGGCAAAAGCACTGAAGACTACTTCGTGTCGGGCCGGAACGTTTCCTGGTGGCTGGCGGGAACTTCGATGGTTGCGACGACGTTCGCCGCGGACACGCCGCTGGCGGTGACAGGGCTGGTGTACGCGAACGGGGTCGCGGGGAACTGGCTGTGGTGGAGTTTTTTGCCGTCGGGAATGATGACGGTGTTTTTGTTCGCGCGGCTGTGGCGCCGCTCCGGGCTCATAACCGATGTGCAATTCGCGGAGATGCGTTACGCCGGCAAGCCGGCCGCGTTCCTGCGTGGTTTCCGCGCCGTCTACCTCGGGCTGCTGATGAACTGTTTGATCCTCGGCTGGGTGACCAAGGCCATGGTGAACATCATCAGCACATCGCTGGGAGTGAGCGACGCCAAAGCGCTGGGAATCTGCGTTTTCTTCCTCATGCCGTTCACCGGGATTTACGTTTCGCTGGGCGGATTGTGGGGCGTGCTTTGGACGGACCTGTTTCAATTTGTGCTCAAGATGGCCATCGTGATTGGCGTGGCTTGGTACGGCGTGCACGCCGCAGGAGGCATGCAACAGATGCTCGCCACACTCGCCGCGAGGCGCGCTGCCATGGGACCCGGCGCGAGCGACATCACCGCGTTGCTTCCCGATTTCTCCCGTGGCTTCACGAGCGAAGCGCTTTGGACCTTGCCGGTTATCACTTTCGTCGTCCACCTAGCCGTGCAGTGGTGGGCCTTTTGGTATCCCGGCGCGGAACCAGGCGGCGGCGGATATATCGCGCAGCGGATTTTCAGCGCGAAGGACGAGAGGAACGGATTGTTATCGGTCCTGTGGTTCAACCTCGCGCATTATGCGCTGCGTCCTTGGCCGTGGATTTTGACGGCGCTTGCGGCGGTCGTTCTTTATCCGGGCCTTGCGCAGCCCGAACGGGGCTTCATGCTAGTGGCCACTCGCCAGACTCCCCACGCAGTTCTCGGAATTTTGCTCGCCGGATTTATGGCCGCCTTCATGTCCACCGTGGCCACCCAGCTCAACTGGGGCAGTTCTTACTTGATCGAGGATTTCTACCGGCGTTTCTTGAAGAAAGAAGGAAGCGAAGCCCATTATGTGAACGTTTCACGCTTGGCCACGGCATTTCTCGTGTTGGCGGCGGCCGCCGTCGCTTGGCAACTCACATCCGTCTCGGCGGGGTGGAAAATTGTGCTCGAATTGGGAGCAGGAACCGGTGGCGTCTACTTGCTGCGTTGGTACTGGTGGCGTGTGAACGCGTGGAGCGAAATCTCCGCCATGGTCGCGGCGCTTGTAACAACGCTCGCGCTGCATTCCAGCGCCCTGTGGACCGCCATTGCCGGAAGGCCGCAACCCTTCAGCGGTTCCGACCCCGTCATCTTCGCAAAGACAACCCTTTGCACCACGGGAATCACCACGCTGGTGTGGGTCGCCGTCACCCTTTTCACCGCGGCCGAGCCCAACGACAAGCTCATCCAATTTTACGCCAAGGTACGTCCGCAAATCACCGGCTGGCAACCGGTCGCCAAGTTAGCTGGCGATGTCCCGGTCACGCGCGATCTGGGCAGAAACCTGATGAACTGGCTGCTGGGCTGCGTCCTCATTTATTCGGCTCTCTTCTCGATTGGTGAGTTGTGCTTTGGCAGGTACCTGCCGGGTCTCCTGCTTGCTGTCGTGGCGATTGCCTGCGGGCTCGCGATCTCGCGGCTGATGCCCAAGCCAGCAGAGTGGCAAGCCAACTGAAATGGCGGTCACGGCGCAGCCGGTCCGTTCCGGCACGCATCACGCCGTGCTTGCCGGTTTTCTTGGATGGACCCTCGACGCATTCGATTTCTTCATCGTCGTTTTTCTCTTCGATACTCTCGCGCATCAGTTTGGCGTGACCAAGAAAGAAATCGTCCTCACCACGACTGCCACGCTGGCCATGCGTCCCTTGGGTGCACTTCTCTTCGGCCTGCTTGCTGACCGCTACGGGCGGCGCATCCCGCTGATGGCCAATGTGATCTATTTTTCGGCCATCGAGCTTTTGTGCGGGTTTTCACCCAACTTCACAGTGTTTATCATCCTGCGCGCGCTGTTCGGAATCGGCATGGGCGGCGAGTGGGGTGTAGGCGCGTCGCTCGCGATGGAAGCTGCGCCGGTGCGCTGGCGCGGCATCCTGAGCGGAATCTTGCAAAGCGGTTATTCGATCGGATATCTGCTGGCCGCGATGGCCGCAAGATTTCTCCTGCCCGTGTGGGGATGGCGCCCGATGTTTTGGATTGGCGCGCTACCCGCGCTACTCGCGCTTTATATCCGGACGAAAGTGCCGGAATCGGAAGCCTGGAAGCAACATCGCGCCGAGAGCACGGGGCAGGTCCTGCACATCGTTGCAGGAGAGTGGAAGCGCTTCGCTTATCTTGTGGTGCTCATGACCTTCATGATGTTTCTCTCGCACGGAACGCAGGATCTTTATCCGGACTTTCTGAAAGAAGTACACAAAATCTCCGCGGCGATGGTGGCGAATATCGCGATGATTTATAACCTAGGGGCCGTGGCGGGCGCGATTATCTTTGGACATATCTCGCAGGTAACGGGACGCCGCAAAGGCATGATCGCCGCTTTGGGATTGTCGCTGTTGATGATTCCGGTGTGGGCATTTGGCGGGGGCCTCGTGGTAATTATCACCGCATCATTCTTGATGCAGGCGGGCGTGCAAGGCGCCTGGGGCGTGATCCCCGTACACTTGAATGAGCTTTCCGCGGACGCCGCGCGTGGCGTAATGCCGGGGATGGCCTATCAGCTCGGGATTTTGCTCGCCGCACCAACAAATTCCATTCAGTATGCGCTTCATGTGCGTTTCGGCTATCAGCGGGCCATCGCAGGCTTCGAAGTGGTGACGATTCTGACGCTCGCGGCCCTGCTCTGGCGCGGCTCCGAAGCGCATAGCCGGAGTTTCATGCGTGGCCCCCAGGCGCCCGCAGGCGAATCCTCAGCCTGATTTTGTTTGCATGATTCTGGATTTGATCGAACGGCATTCGGATGCAATTCTTGTGCAAAAAGCCAACTCTCGCGGCGGCTGGATGCTCGAAGCAAGCTTGTGGTAATATTTATTTACTGTGCGCCTGTAGCTCAGTTGGATAGAGCGTCTGGCTACGAACCAGAAGGTCGGGAGTTCGAGTCCCCCCAGGCGCACCATTTTCTCAACAAAAACGATGTTTTCTGAGTTCCGTGTACGAGCGAGTGGATTTTGGTTCTACCTTTGTTCTACCTTTTCCAGGACGGAATTTTTCCGGGCCTCTATTTCTCTTCGGTGCTACCTTTTTTGTGCGCTCTAAAGAGGAGGAACCCATGCGTTGCGAGTATCCCGGTTGCAAGCTAGAAAGTACCCGACCTTTCAATCCGCGGGGTATCGTTGATGTGCGGGTGTGCGAAACACATTTTCAAAAACTCCTGAACCTCGCGGCAGAAACAGAGACCACGGTTAAGAGGGCAGATCAAGAAGTGAAAGCAGACACAACGGAGTGGACAACGCAGTGGGCATCGTTCACTGAAACATGGCTTCGCGAACGGAATCTCACGGGGTCCGAATTGACTCCTGCCCAACGCGTCGATTATGACGAAGCATACGAGAAAGAACTGGCCCGCTGGGTTGCCGAAAAGCGCGCAAACTTTTAGGCCATTGCTCGGTCGAGTTTTTCTCGACAGCGCCGTTCACCAGCGCATCGAAGGCCGCGAGCACTTTTTCCCGGTGGGCGATCATCCGCTCAAGGCTCGATGCGACTCTCGGATTCCGTTCTTTCCAGCGGTTCATGTCCTCCATCTGCGACGCGCTAATTGCGATATCACTGCGCAACGTCGCATGGTCACTGACTCCGCGCTGGAGCATCTTGAAAAATTCCTTCGCTTCGTTCGCCGCACTCCCGCAATGCCAGAGGTCGGCGTGCAACGGCAAGTCTGACTCTAGCTCTCGGTGCGCTTCGGCTCTGCGCGCTTCCTCCCAGGCGAGGTCCTCTTTGGGAGCAAATTTCAGGACTGGCAGCGCGGGACCAGGTCGCTGCTGCGCGCGAAGATGGTTCCAGCGGCCTTCTTGTTTCATCCTCAGGAAATAGCTGGTTGCGGAAGTCTGCGGCGACGTGGCCATGGTGTAGAATCCTCTCCGCAAGCAACCGCATCAGCACTCCGAATCATCGCGCTCTGTTTCCCCCGAGACAGAGCGCGATCCCTTCCTAGTTACTTTCCGTGACCGCGAATGCGCCACAGCGCGTCGTTGAAACCCCGCTGAAATTTTTGTTGGTGTTCCCGGTCCGGATAGGTGAACGACGCCAATTTGCTGCGGGCGATCCCCGGCGCGTTAATGACGCGCGGTTGCCATCCGCAACTCGCACAGCGCAACACGTTTTGACAAACTTCGCGCATGGCTCCTGGTGCATTACACGTCGGACAATCCCCGCCGCGCTCGCTGTGCGGCTGCGGCTCGATCCTGACTGCCGCTACCGGTTTATTCTCTTCGGCCCACACGCCTTCCCAGTAGCGGCGCAGGCCGTCGAGAGCAAGCTTGCCCCGTTCCACAATCGTCGCGAAGGGGTCACCGTTCATACAAGCACGCCTCTTCCTTTCCCGACGTGAGCGGCCATCCATTCGCTGTCTGCGAACTGCGAGCGAGATACGCCCGTGACCTGAAACGGCTGCGACTGAAATCCACATTGCCGACACTTCATGCTGTCGCCGCCGCCTACAGGCGCGTAGAGCGGTGAAGAGCAGCGCGGACAGCATCCGGCAGGGATAGTCATGGCCCGCTCGGGGATGCGCGCTGGGACCGGCTCCGGCTCGGGCGTTGGCGTCTCTCGGGGCTTCTCGATCGGAAGCGGCTCGGGCTGAGGGAATGTCGCCGCTGGCGACTGCACCCCTTCACCGAGCGCCCAGCGAATTAGGGCCGCGCGCAGACTATAGTTTTGCTGCTCCATGCTTTTTTGTCACGAGTCGCGCCAACTCCGCCGCCGCGCGGACGACCTGCATGTCCGGCTCGTTATGAATGATGCCGAGCAGGTCATCGAAGAGTTTGGCCATCTCCGGCGCTTTGATTTTGTAAAGCGGCGGATCTTCAACGACGCGAATAACGACTTCCGTTTTCCGGTGCGCGTTCAGCTCCATGTCGATGAATTGCGGTGCGCGGCCCTGGACGCGGTCGCCAATTTCTTTCGCAGCGGCGACGTCGCCACAGAGCGCATTCCGCGTGAGGACCGCTGCGATTCCCTCCGCGATCGTGGAGTCGAGTGGAATGCCTAGCGCCACGGCGGTCTCGCGGTCGAGCTGTCGGTCGAGCTGGTCGCGATAGGCCGACGTCAGCACCGCGTACGACGGTCGCCCATTCGGATTCCCCGACTGACCTGGCTGGAACCGCGTCGCTTTGCCCGCTTCCACGATCGGAACGATGGCCGTAGAGCGTGACTGGTCTCTGCCTGGTATCAGGCGTGTTTCACGCGGCCGTTTGTGTCTTGACCTCGTCATTTGTGCATCTCGGTTCCACCAGGGTTAAACCTGGGCCATCACAGCTCGAGTTGTTGGCCGCAATTCGGGGGATTCGCGGTCCTGGCCGTGTGGTTTGTGACCACAAGAACGGCTATTTCTGCGTCCACTGTCCGTTTGGATTCGCAGCGTTGGCGACGCCGGTCTTGAGATACCAGGCGCCGTTCAGGTAGTCGAGATAGATGCTGGCTAGCGCGCAGTTCTGAACGTTCGCAGTGGTAGTATCGACTGTCTGCGATGCGGGACTGCCAGCGCCGTACAGGATGCAGACGGCCGGCGAACCGACCGGACCCGGACTTCCGAGAATCTCACCATTGATTGCCACGTTAGGTCCTTTCCAAAGAAAGATTTTTTCTGTGCGACGGAAAGAGCCAGACTTCCCGGCTGGTTAGCCTAGCTCCCCGGTCCACACTGGAAGGCCAGCGTGCCGCCGCTTTGCTCTGCGGGACTTATTTCACAGAGTCAAACTTCGCGCGTCACGAGCTTCCGGAACTGCTCAGGCACCTTGGCGATCGCTTCCGCGTTCGGGTCGTTGGGATCGTAGCCGCCAGGTCGCGGCACGAGTGTCAAATGTTCGCGGCTTCCGTTGTCGGGGATTGCGCCATGCACGCCATCATCGACAGCTCTGGTGAATCGTTCGCGGTTGGACAAGACTTTGGCAGGGCCTTCCAAATCGCCAGTGTGCACGCCGCCGTGTCCGCCGCGATTGGTCTCGTGCGTGGGCACGTCGATGTTGGTGGTGGAAACTTCCATCGCCTTTTCAACATGGAAATCGGCTTGCGCGGAGCAAGCGTCCGCCATTTTGCCGTGACACTTCCCCATGATGTCGTGGTGGGTTTTTTCCGCTCCATCGGGTAGCGATTCGGTGCGAGCCGTGTGCTCTTCCGCAATGCTCTTGTGGATGCCGCAGCATCGCGCGAAGTGTTTCGCCAGCCCGCTGTGAAGATCGACTAGGTGTTTTCGCATCTCTTGATTCCTTTCTCGAAAGAATTTCTTTGACCGGGATCTGCGTGACTCTTACGCTGCGATCGCGCCGAGCGCCTTCTCGACGTAGAAAGCAACGAGCCCCATGTCGAGCGCCCTCGCAGCTTTCGTCAGCTCCTCCCCGTCCTCATCGCACAAAAGAGGGAGAGCTTTCGCGATCATGGCTTCCAACCGGTCGGTGAGGCCGACACCGGCCTGGCCAGCGTGCCGTTTGTAATAATCGGCGAGCATCAAGGCGTGTCTGGCTTCGTTGGTTGTGACGCCGCGCTCTTCGACGTATCTTTTTGCCAGTGACGCGGACGTCGCGCTCTTCGATATCGACAGAGAACGAACGAACGTCGGCGTCGGCAAGCCCAGCGCGTTCGCGGTCAGCAGGTCCGTCATGTCCGCGAAGTCGGGCTGCCGTTCGTTGAACGCAGCACGGATTTCGGGCGTTGGCTGTCTGTTCTTTTCAGCTGCTGCCTTCGCGAAGTCTATCGGGTCATCCTGTTCGCGAAAGAGATGACGAAATTCTGCGGGAATGTTACTCAGGTCCATGTGGTTCACTTCCTTTCTTTCTGTAGTGGAGGGTCATCCACTACGGTCAAAACTCAAGCGAGCACTGATTACAATGCGCGCGGTTGTTGAGGCGGATCGTCGCTGTGCTTCCGCATGACGGACATGGGCCTGGCTGTGGCGGCGGCGTATTGAAGTGCGCGCCGCAGTTTTCACATCGCGCACGGGTGTCAGCGGCCGAGACCTTTTCACTTTTGCAGTTCGGGCAGGTGACCGTCGCTGTTGGCATCTAGAGTCCCTCCGCGTAGGAACGCAACGCTTTTTGGAATACATCGTGGGCCGCGCTGATTTCTTCTAGCAGCCGTTGGCGATGCGCCCACAAATAATCTGCATTCAAGGTATCTGCGTCGCGCCAGTGAACCCTCAACCCGGTCGGGGTCATGCAAAAATGTTCGGCCTGAAAAGTTTTGAGAACTTCCTGGGCTGCCGACAGTTCCTGGTTCGCAGCTTTCACGGCTTTCAATCGTTCCGCTACGAAGTCTGGGACCGTTGTTGTGGCCATCGCTTCCTCCAAAAACGGCCTCGCGGTAGCGCATGGGTAAAACCTGCAAGAGCCGCGCACCGCAAAAGCCCATTTGTCGCTACTTCTGTGCCATGGACCGTGTGGCTGACAGCCACAGGACCGTTTTTTCGGCGAGGAAAGCGTGACGCTGAATTACTCCGTGCGACACGCTTCCCTCACCCATCGCCCTCTGCATGCCGCCAAAGTGTCTCGGCACGCACATGGGATCGCGGTTTGATGGGCCGTGTCCCGGTCACAGGTTTGGACCGGCGCCACCGCAGAGCCGCGTTGCCTTCGGCTTCTCCGCACCGAAGAAACTTTTTCATGCTTCACCGCCCAATAAGGAGGCGAGCTTTGGATCCGGCTGGTCGCTGTACGCAGTGAAGTCGAAGTCCGGCATCCATTTGTCCCGCAAGCAAATCCGCCGGTTCGCCGCCCACAACACATCGGCCCGCTCTTCCTCATCGAGGAAGAAGTTTTCAATGGCCCTGTCGAGATAGTTCGTGGAGACGATAGCTCGACGGCTTCGTTCGAGGATCCGCTCGATCGCGATCTCGACCATCACGTATTCAAGTCCCGTGAGTTTGGCCTTCCACTTTCGCAGAGTAGTTTCGACCAAATTGTCCAGGCGCTCGGCGTATCTCTCCTGCGGTGTTGCTTCCGTTGTTGTTTTGGGAAAAGCGCGAGAAGAATCATCGTCGGGTTTTGGATTCGGCGCAGCCTGGTGATGATGATTGCGCGCTTCACTTCCTGAAACACTTCCACATCCAAAACCCGAAACACCGCTCCGAACGCCGGCACCTGGGTGGGTTTGACTTCTTTGTGGGCCTGATTCTTCTACGGTAGGAAAATCAGGCTTTAGAAGAATCCTTGAGTTTTTGACGTTTTTCGGGACAATCGCCTGGCGATAGACGAAATAGGTGGCGCGGCCTAGCACGTTGCGCCTCTGGCCGTCCCCACCCGTAGGAATAGTGCGGCGCGGCCGGTCGCAGCCCGCCAGTCCTGCAGCTACCAATTCCTTGTACCACATGCGCCAGCAATCGCGGCCGATCTCCGCCTCGCGGCAGATGTACCGCCAGTCGAGAGGATGCCCGTTGACGATTAGCTTGCCGGTCTTGCCGTCGCCCAGGGCTCGCATCGTGCCGTACAGGCGACGCGCACCTTTGCTGAGCAGCTCGTGGCGACGCATGAGGGCGCCGTCGATATCGACGATGAAAGATTTTCTGTGTCTGTTTTTGAACCGTTCGAACCGCGAGCGCGATGCTGTGGCAGAATTTTTCTGCGCCATCCCGGTCATACACACGTCCAACAGTGCGGTGCCTTACCAAGCGCACCGGCACCTCTCTTCGCATCCAACCGCAACCACGACCGGGAGCGGGCGGAAAACTTTTAGTTCTACCTGGGTAGAACGGGCCAAGATGCTGGCCCCAATATCAAACAAACAACCGCAATTCGTTGCGCGACCCTCTGGCTCATTCCCACACGCTCACCTACGAGAACGGAGACGGCGCCGGTGATTCCGCGCTTGCCCCGGCGTCCGGACGTTCGAAGCGATGAACTCTTCCAGGTCTGACAGGCGGTAGCGAATCGCCCGACCCACCGGAACGTACTTCGGGCCACGGCCATGACACCGCCAAACGTGCAGAGTGCCAGTGTTCTTGAGTCCAAGGAATTTGATCGCCTGCTTGGCGCTGAGAAGGGGCGATGCGGTCGTGCTCATGTTTAACACCTCTTACGCAGAGGAAGTTAAACACAAACTCAAACGGACGATTGTGCTAAAGATTGTTGGAGTTGTAGCACACTTCTCGCGGGGTCAGAGGATGGGATGCGACCCGTTGCCGCTGGCTGCCTTTTCGCAGCGTGCGCGGACTGCGCCTCCGGACAAATTGAGCAACTTCCCCACCTGTTTCCACGCAGCACGCTTTGACAACTCCCTCTTCGACAAGTCATTGAAAGAGTAGAGGCACACAGAATCGAAAATGCGCTCCTGCTGCGCGGTGCGTTTTCTCTTGCCGGCGAGGCGCTTTCGGAGGTCGGCGAGGATGCAGTCCGATGCCCAGAGCGGAGTCGGTATTCCGATATCGCTGCAAAACTGGAGTGCACGGTAAACCGCAAACGGATTTCCGCGATCATGGCCTGCCTTCATGTTCTCAAGGCGCTCTCTGACGCTGCGTTTCCAATCTGCGGCGCGCTTTTTCGCACCAGGTTGACGTGCCAGGCGTTTGAGCAAGCGCGGCGCTGTCTGTCTGCCGAGCCGACTCATCTCCAGCGTCATGTGTTCCAAGTCGGCTGGCTTCGCGCCCTTGAAAAACTCAGCCCTCATCGAGCCACCGCCGTTAGAAATTTCGGCTTGCGTTCCGCGAGCTTCAATCGCTTCCTGGCTTTCTTGGTCAACTCCTGCATCTTGGCCTGGCCGGATTCCCTGGCACCGCGCACCGACTCATCCAGCAGGTGGGCGTACACTTCGGTGCTCTGCAAACTTTTGTGCCCGAGCGCGCTTTTGATCTGCTGCAACGGCACGCCGGCAATGGCAAGGTAGGAACCGTGGGTCCGCCGTAGGTCGTGCAGGTGCACGTCGGGGAATCCCGCACGCTTTCTGAAAGCGTTCCACGGTTTCTTGAGGTCGATGAGATGCCCGCTTGCGCCGATGCCGGGAAAAACAAACTCTTCGCCTTCCGGAATCAGCGCGCGGCGTCTCTTCAATGTTTCAAGCGCCGCGGGGAGTAGTTGAACGTCGTAAGACTCCCCGTTTTTCGAGAAGGGTATGCACCACGTCAACCTTTCCCACTGGATGTCGGGCCATCGTGCCGAGAAAATATTGCTGCGACGCACGCCGGTCGAAAGGGCCAGCGTCAAAAAGTCTTTCAGGTCTCGATGCTTTTCGTTCTTGAGCGCATCGTCAAACCAGACCACTTCATCCGGCTGCAAGAATCGCTTCCTCTGCTTCTCTTCGAAGCTGCCAACATCTTTCGCGGGATTCGGCGTGCTCCAAAAGCGAACTTTCCCGTCTTTGGTTTGAGCGGACCAGTTGAAGAGACACCGGGCGACTTCGACGCACCTGTTCGCCATGTACCGGTGCTCCCCGCACGCATTCTTCACCGCGAGCACGTCCTCGACGGTGATCTTATCGAGTCTTTTGTCGAGCCACGCGCCGAAATACTTTTTGACCTGCCAGCGCAAGTGGGCTTCGGCTTTCACCGGGTTGTTGGCCTCTTCCCGTACATGGTTAACGATGTACGCTTCGACCAGTTCACGGAAGACCGGCACCCTTGCAGGCGCGCTCCGTTCCACCTTTGCGAGCGGGTCCGGGCCTTTGTAGCCGTTCATCCGCCATGTAGCCAGAGCGGAATTGAGTTCTTCCGCTTTCGCGCGTGCCCCCTCTATGGTGATGTCCTCCACGTCGGCCAGGTGCGTCCGTCGTGGGACACACGCGCCCTTCGTAGGGTCGAAGGCTTTTGCCAGATGGAAAAAACATTTCTTCCCTGAGGGATGAACCACGACGAAGAGGTGCCGCGCGCCGGCGTCGGGTTCGTTGTAACGCTTCTCTTTCGGA
>WNFG01001714.1_pt1 | contig 41126 bp, 34 predicted proteins | sample 5400431 | NCBI WGS metagenome assembly WNFG01 (sample SAMN13153346, study PRJNA577476) | soil metagenome | isolation source: 120 cm saprolite under Douglas fir tree site 2 hole 3 replicate 2 | place: USA:California | collected 2015-04-18
TATCGAAGACGATCGAACAAGCAATCGCTTCAGCAAGGGATGGATATGCCTTTAGAGCCTCAATTCGAGAAATGGCAACGTGTGTCCTTGTGCCGATGAGAAAGGCAAACTCAGCCTGAGTAAGGCCCCAGCGGCGACGAAGTGGACGTAGATATGAGATGAGCCGTTGATCCATAAGCGGTGCGCCCCAGCCAAAACAATGATGAGGCTCACCGGCCATGGTCTCTCGAAATTCCGTGCTGTCCCAGACGCGGAATTGTGCCGGTACATAACAATAGACGCATCCCGTTCATCGGCCTTTCATGTGCCTTGGGCCAGTCATCACCAGGAAGACGATGTCAAGCAGGTGCGGACGAAAGCCGCCCGGAAAGGCGGCTTCGCGTGACAGCTCACGCCAGTGTTTTCTTGTCCTGCGAGATATCCGTGCCGTCGGTCCGACGCTTGCAGCAGCGCCCCAAATTCCCTTCTTTAAGGTCGGCGGCGCATCCGCTTCACCAGAAGCGACATTGCTGAGTACCTGAAGCGCAAGAGAGTTGCCGCGATTTTCTAAATGTCGGCCCGATTTTGTACAACCACCGTTCTTTCTCGCGTCTTACAATTTCCTGTTACGCAGTAGAATTGGCACATGGAGACAAATGGAGAAGAGCAGATAGAGCTCCTCACGGTAAAAGAAGTAGCGAAATTGCTGCAGCTATCAGTACCGGGGGTACGAGAACTACAGGCCAGGCGCCAAATATCGTTCATCAAGGTTGGCGGTGCATTGCGCTTCGAGAAGCGCGACATCATCGAGTATCTAAAGCGGCGGAAAGTTACCGCGATGTTCTAACCTGTCGACACGCTCGCGAATCACAAAGCCGCCTGTTGGCGGCTTTGTGTAATCGCTCAGGATTGTTACACGTTAAGAATCGCCGCGTTGTCGCTTATGAGCTTGGATAGTTTTTCTTGAAGCGCTTGTTCTGGTGAGACGCCGCCACTGTTTATCGCCTTTTTGATGCCGAAAAAAATCAACGCTCCGATAGGGTTGCTTTTAACGCGTCTCTGCTGTCGAGCTCGACGCGTGTTCAACTGCGCCAGCGTCTCGAAGTATTCTCCTTCTATTTTTCGTATATCGGAAAAATTAGGAATGTTTTTATCTCGGCGAAAATTAACGTTGGTTGATTTTTCGACTACGTTATACACCGTCTGCCGATTTAATATTCCGCCCAGTCAATCTATTTAACGCCGCGTCATTTAATCTATCGGCTAGCCCACCATCTTCCGTATGGGAAGTGGCCGAGGTATCAGTTCCAACGACTTCCCAGAAGAAAATACTATAAGCGTCAATCGTAGCTTGCACGCGCTGCGGTGCACAGGCAATGTGTTTGAATTCAAAAACAGGTTTGCCATCCATGATTTGCATGGTAGCAAGCGCATCTGTTTTGACAACCTTACCTATACACACCGCTTTCAAGGAATTGGCGGAATATCTCAAGCGACGGAAAGTTGCCGCGATGTTCTAATGTGCCAATCACCCACGAATCACAAAGCCGCCTCTCGGCGGCTTTGTGTGATCGCTTCTAGCAGTTCTGCTTATCCTGCTCCTTGTGATAATTCCGCTGCAAACGATCCGAAAACCGGTTGACAGCGGGTTGCCCAAGAACGACTAGAAACAACATCTGATGCATGACTGTTCCGTACAATTGGTAATCTTGCTATTAGCTCATATGTCCTTCATTTAAGCCAAAAATTGAGGATTCGCGCGTTCGTTTGGTGAGCGAACGAAATCGTGACGAGTGGTTTCGAATCCCTCCCGACGCACAAAGAGCAAAAGAGGTGTCGTTTCTGACGATGCCTCTTTTGTCATGCGCTTCTTGACTATTTCGGCGACCTCACAATTTGCTGCGTGTCTGAGCTCACCATTTGTTGCCAGTGGTTGACGGCGGGTTGCCCAAAATCTCCACTCACGGCGTTCTTGGGATTCAGCAGCTCAATCGCCGATCGCAGGGCTGCTGGTGCCACGTGTGAGTATCGCATTGTTGTCGTGATGCTCGAATGCCCCAGCAATTCTCTGACTACAGTTAGCGGTACACCTCGAAGTGTTAGCTGCGTAGCGAAGGTGTGCCGAAGCATGTGCCATGTGACTTTACGCATTTGATAATTTCTGCAGATTATGCCCAATCGTTCGATGGCACGATGGGACGTGAATGGTTCTCCATTGCGGTCAGCGTTTGTGAACACATACCCAGTACTTTGCTTCCTGCGGAACAACATCTCGTATACGTCTGCATCGAGCGGAATATGTCGCTCGCGGTTGCTTTTGGGCGATACGAGTGATTTGTTGCGATCGCATCGGGAATGCCGAACGGCCAGACTTCTATTCTGCCAGTCGATCGAGGACCACTGTAGGCCGCGAATTTCGCCCTGCCGCATGCCTGTACGCAGCGCAAGGAACACCATTTCCCGCAGCTGTCCATGTGTGTGGGACAGGAGCGCGTCGCATTCGGCCATTGTAAGGTAGTCGGTCTTCGGCGGAATACATTTCAGTTTCTTAATGTTCGGAACGTCCGTGCCGTGCCATTCGTGAGCGCATCTCAAACATTTTGCCAAGACGGTGAGCCTGTTATTTATCGTCTTGTTTGAGACTCTGCTCACTACTGCTCTAGCCTTGTACTGCTCAACGTGGTTCGCATTGATAGCTTTCAAGGGCATCCGCCCAAAGAATGGGATCAAGCTTGCGGCCAATATCTTCTGCTTCGCGTACTGCTCGGAGAATTTATTGTTTGCGACTACGTATTGCTCGAACCACTGCCGTGCGAACTTCTCGAACGTCAGGTCGTTATCTCTGTTAGTTCCAGCATTGTCGATTGGTTCGTCTCGCGCTAACCTCTGCCGCAGGGCAGCCTCGAACGCCTGCGCGCCTCGCCGTGTGTTTTCCGGGCTTCGTCTCCTGTATCGTTTCTGATCGAATTGGAAGTCCACCCACCATGATTTCTTTATTAGTCGTACTGCCATACATCATTCGGTATTAGCCGATCGAGTGCACCCGTCGCTTCTGCAAGTACGCCACGATATCGCTTCGTTCGAAGCGGATGCGCCCACCAACTTTGAAAAACGGGATATGGCGCTGCTGCAGCCGCCGAACGCTTGGGACAGAAATTGTCAGTAATCTAGCTACTTCAGGAATCGTCAGCAGCTCAAGCGAGGGACCAGACTCAATCGACATACGTGTCAAGAAGCAGGATAAGGTCGGCAACTGTCTTGAATGGTACCTTCTTCCTGTAATTTTTGCGAATCGAGGAACGCATATTTAGTTTGGTGCGACCGCCATGTCGCGCAAGTAGATTGCGCCAACGCGTCTGAGCAGATCAGTGCTGGTGCCGTTTCTAAAGGCGAATTTATTCAGATGGCGAGCGAACGTGTCGTCGAGAGAAATGCGGCCAAACATCCGGAACGCGCTCTCCTGAATGGTGTAGAGGTCAAACGGCGCTTGCGCTCGAAGCCCGGCCGTTAGCTCGTCTCTCCGATTATCAATATACGATTTGAGTCCACTGTCCCGCAGAAGCTGCTCGCCCGTTGCGGTCAACGAAATGGGAGAGCCAGTTTCGAATGCTCTAGCTGAAACATTTTCCGTCTTTATGGTGAGATCGCGAACAGCATCCGCCAGCCAGTCGAAATTTGTTTCGAGGCGCGTAAGGCGCCCGTTCGCGTAGTAGGCAAGCGCGATAAGTGTCCCGAAGATGCCGAGGAAGTATTCCCAACTTATGTTTATCGTGAGCATATGGCCTGATGATAGTCGCGGGGCACTGCAAATCCAGACTGGAGAATTTGCATACGCTCAAAAATCTCCCACCAGTTCACGTCGGCTGGTTGTCCCTGCTTCTAAAAGTTGTTGACGCGCTACACGAACGCGCGGGCGACTAGACGCGTGAGGATGCCAATCCGGCAGAGTCTCGTGTCTAGTCGCCCGCGCGTTTGTGTTGCGATGACGAAGCCGAGATCACGGCATATCGATGCTCGATCGGCCGCACCTTGCCGTAAAGCCCCGCGCCTCCGGCGCGCCGCTTGTGCGGCTTTGGGGCTTGACTGCTCGATGCGGCCAATCAACGTGGCTGACCATGCCATGAATGGATCGGTGTGTAAGAGCGTGTTAGCTCATACGTCTTTTGTTGAAAAACTCACGAGCACCTCTCGAAAGTGGACGTTCGCTAAAAAGATAAAAATCTTCTGGCCGCGCACTTCGAGATACTCGCGAGCTTTCGACGACGATGCGCTTGCGATCCTTTCATCACGCTTTGAGTCCTCAGCTCATATTGCAAAGTGTCACGCCTTTGAGCCTGGGCTCTACGTCACAACTCTCTCCATCGCGGACCAGTCCGGGACAGATCTCGGACTTTCATAATAGGCATTCTCGAAGTGCTTGTGAAGTATTGTACGGCACTTGCCAGAGTGCGAGAGCGGGAAGAATGAATTCGTATCCGTAGATGCGGATTGCGCTGTTGATGATTGCCTGCATGAGCAATAAAAAAATGGACGGGCACCGCGAGGCATCCGTCCTTTTGTCGTAGATTGCAGCAAATCAACGGGCTTACTCTCCCCTACTGTTCACGTCCGGATTACGTCATTGTCCGCATCATCGGGCATGTCGTTGTACGCAGTCCAGCACCTTGTAGATTGCACCGTAAGTGTCGTTATAATCCAGTACGTTCTGCAAGGTGTTCCAGTCGGTCAGGGCTACGTGCTGCAAATCGACCAGATCGAAATTCCCAGCGGTGGTGAAAGGCCACTGCACCTGCAACTCCTTCGCTTTCTTGAGATGATCCATGAAATCGCGGGTGCGATCGAGATCCACGCGGATCCTGACCCTTATGAAGTTCGGCTGTAGCTCAATGACGACAGCGGGAAAAGACGCCCCGGCCCAGTGCTCGTTGTGCGCGTTTGCAAAGTAATCATCGTCAGCGGCCAGCTTCACGTCATAGCTCGCTCCCGTTGATGGGCGTTCGAGCTGTCGGTTCAAGACCAAGGAATTATATTGAAAGTAAAACTCCTTAGAACTATTTGCCACGATCACGATCGGGCTCGATCGGGTGATAGCGGGTGAGTCCAGGTGACATCCTGCAGTCCGTCCATTGATCAGGTCGACTCCCCCGACCCATCCGTGATAGCTGATCTCCTCTGCCATCGCCGGCGGAGCCGTGGTAAGACAAAACATCACCGCCATGGCCACGGCCGTGTTGCGTGTGATTATTATCATGCCCGACAGCCGCCATTTGATATCCGACATCGATTGAGCGATGACAGACTTGGCGTTGGAAGTCGCGCCAGCTCCGGCACCGATGGCGGTCAGAAATTCACAGCGTTGCACTTTCATGACGTAACCTCTCCGATGTATCCTGCAGCAGCAGGAGCGAGGCTCATGATAAGCCGCGCTTTCTGATGCCGAGAAATGAATCGGTGCTCAAAGAACAGGCCGCTGAGTACGCTACCATGGGTTTACATTCTGTCTAGGCACGAGAATTTGTGGACCAGTCCGGGACAGACCTCGAACTTATGTAAATGAAGTGCTGGACCTGCTCATATCATTCGTGACACCTGCGGCATCGCGACCCAGCGATATCGAGCCAGCAATGCTGCAGTAAATTTAGAGTTCAACTGCAAAACGCGGCTGAAATTGCCGATTCGTCGGGCGTACCGAGACGATCTTGTCGCAAATGAACTGCTTGATCCCTGTCTTTCCGCTCTTACCACCGCTCGTATCCCAGCCCCAGAAATATTCCAGGCCTCGGCCGTCCTTTTTGCGTACATAGTATTCGAGCTTGTACGGCTCGATTAGGCGATCGTAACCATCGTACAAGAGCTGTACCATTGTCCCTGAACGACCAGCGCTTATGATCGTGTTTCGGATATCCGAAGGAAAATAGTTTCGAAAACCACCGCCGATTGGTCGCACAATGCCACCAGAAGGCCGCAAGATACCAGACGCCGACACGTCGACACCGGAAAACGCGGGCTGCGGAATGATTACCAATGCGAAAAGAGAATCGACCAGCCCCTGGAAATTGGTTGTCACAAAATCAAAATTGAAGAGGCTCGCCACTGGGGCCACCAGAGATGTCCAGAGTCCTCTGAAATCTGCTATCGGAACTGCCCGCAATTGGTCCCGCGCATCCGTCGGATTTGCCTCAAAGATAGATTTCTTCAGGAACGTCGTAACGACTTCGCGCCGGCTCACCCCAAACTGATCTCGGAACACGATCGCATAGAGAAGGTCGAATAGATCGACCGGATTCCGTCGATGCAGCAACGTCGTGAGCTTTGAGGCAAGCACTTCCTCAAGTTTGTGGCACTTGATCGTAGCAGCGCATGCTTCACTATCGGAATACGGATGCAGAAGCTTCCGATCCTGGACAGGGAGATAGATCTTGTCGAACTGAGTTATATCGAGCTGCGTTCTTAAACTCAGGTTCTCTTCACCATAGAAGCTCTTGAAATATAAACGCGCTTCTAGCGCCTCGATGTCTGGTATGGCCAAAGCCTTGTCGCGAACAGTAACCTTGTCGATGAACTGGACGCCGGTCTGCCCTTCAACAAAGGAGCATACTTCACGGAGTTCAGTTTCGAGAACGGCTTGCGTTATGGCTTGTCGTGCCGAGAAATCGAGGTCTTTAGAAAAGCGTGTGTCTGGAAGGTAGCCTTTTCGAAGCGCGTTCCCGCCCTTAAGGACGAGTTGACTTGCAAGAACTGGCCGCTGAAATAGGCCTTTCAACAACCAGCCATAGACGTAGTCCTTTTGTACGTCCAGTGGACGCAGCTGGAACTCCTTCGCTTTTGTATCAATCTCTTGATCGGTGATCATTGAGTTGGTTCCTCGACTCAGTCGAGTTGCAGAAGGATATCATGCTTCCGTTTGCGGGAGCAATCGACACCATCGGGACCTCGCGGACGATCAGAGTTTCAGCGGCTCATTTACCCTATCGATCATCTGAAGGATAGATTTGCACAATGCTACGACCTTGAGACTATGAACCGCGCACGCTCAAACAGTTCGTCAAATGTAATGATTTCAGGCGCGATGGTGTTTCTTCGTAAGAGTTCGAACGAAGCAAATTTCTCTCGGTTGGTTCCGTGGTTGGTCATAAATTCCGACAGCTTGCCGATGAGCAAGAAAGACTTTGGCCTATACGAATAAAGGACTTCTCCTGTGGGATTTCCATTCTTGTCGGCCGGCCTAAACTCTACCGGCAGGTTCTCCAACGTTTTTTGCACAGTCTTCTGCGACTGAGCTATTCCCCCGCTGAGCTCTCGCGAAGCTTGCCAGCAGTCGGGGCGGTAGGCCTCTCCCTCAAGAAGAGATGTGTTCGGCTTCTTTATTTCGACTAGGCATAACGAACTCAAAACGCCAGCCGTTTTCAGTAGGGCGTCCGTTCGCTTGCCCGCGCCGGTTACGTCGTGTCCACGCACCACGATTTCGAGATCGCGACCCTCAAGCGGTCGATTGAATACGAAGTTCAAGCCGTATCCGAATATCCAGGTATTGGCTTCAAAAAAATGTTGCCATACTGCTTCGTCACCCAACTTTCGAATGCTGTGATGCGCTCGATATGCTGCGATCGCCGCATCGTTGGACATAAGTGTCTCGAAGACACCCAATTGCTCCTTTCGGTACGCTATGTTGACGATATCCGAACCGGAGAGCTGACCGTTTCTGACGACTTCTCGTATCAACTCTTGTCCTTCGGGTGTGGCTGCAAGCGTATAGAATTGCTTACGAGTATCTGAGTCCAGGCCCGGACCACTCATGAGCTGAATTCGCCGCTCATTCACGTCATTCAAATTCAGCCCCGCCAACGATTGCAGGAATCCGATGAGCCCAACGAAATACGGGAATGAAAAGGTAATGCCCTCTTCCGTCTCAACGTCGCCCCTACGGGCGTAATACTTGAAGCGCTTAAGTTCGATTTCTTTGATGTGACCGCCGTCATCGCTCTTGATGAAAGTAAGACGAGTTTTGAGTTTGTTACGAGTCGGCCATGGATGCTCGAATTCCACAACAGAGGGGACGCCATGATCGTCACTGGACACGATGGTAAAATACTTGCCTTTGCCATCGCGAAAAGGGTGCGTGTACAAGTGGTCGAGCCGATGATTGTCGACCATTTCCGCTTCGCTCGCCTCAGGATTCCCTTCACGCATAAGTTGAGTATAAGCCGATTCCGGGACTAACGACAGATGCATCACGCTAACGAATTCCTAATGAAAAGCCCCCGGATTGGGGGCTAGTATTCATGGCTCAACATGAGTGTGAGCACACGTGTTGTTCGCTTGGGATCGCCGGGATCTTCAGAGCCGTTCAGCAGATCCTTGTCGTAGTAGTCGATCTTCCAAAAGAACTTTCGATTGACCAACTCGAAGCTGCCGAAGTCGTGCTCACCATGAGGATCGTTGTCCTCCGTGAACTGGTCAAAGGTTGCGGCGAGCTGCAGCGCTCTCGCCTTCACCATGTCAGGTAGCTCGGCGACACCACAGGTCATCATGACCTTGCCGCCAGAAAACGTTCTCCGGAAGGCATCGTTGAGATCCCGAATACGTTCGGTACGTTCTTTGGTCTGTATGTCCATGGCAGCCTCCTAAATGAAGCCGGCCAAGACAAGCCCGCTCACCATTCGTGAGCGCCCGCAGGCCTCGCAGTATCCCTGTCGCTGGTCTCGCTCCATTTCAGCAATTGCGGCGCATCCCATACAGATTGCGGGACATAGGCTGTTCCGCTGACAGCTTCGACGCAGATTGTCCACAGTCTTAAACCCTGCGGCTTCGCACAGCTCGACGAGCCGAGCGCCTTTCAGTGAAAGAGCAATTTCGGGCATGTACTCCTCCTCGCTACCAGGGCCCCAGGAATTGGGGTGCTGGATTGCGGGGCGGAGATACGATCGGGTTTTAGCTGCTAAATACGAGCCGTCGTAACCGCTCCGTCCCGCAACCGGCACCTCTCCTGACGAGGCGGTGCCGGAGCGCGGGACTGAGCAACATCCACTTTTCTAGGCCTATGCTCTCGCCCCGGAGCTTCTAAAACCAGACGCGAGAATTTGCGCATTTGGCAAATTCTCTAACCGTGAGGAGAGTGCGGAACATTGGCACACTATAAGAATGTCAGGAGAGATAACGTTCCTAGGAAAAGTAGACTTCAGAGATGACCAGCGCGTTTTTGGAATCAAGACCGAAGACCGCTTTTCGCATATCTACGTCATCGGAAAGACCGGGACCGGAAAGTCGACCCTGCTGGAGAACATGGCGGCGCAAGATTTGACGTACGGTCGTGGCTTCGCACTCATCGACCCGCACGGAGATTTGGCGGAGAAGATCGCGGCACGGGTAGCTGCCTCGGGACGGCGAGACGTAATCTATCTGAACCCCGCTGATCCAAAGCAGCCGTACGGATACAACCCGCTTCGCCAAGTGCGACCCGAGTTTATCTCCCTTGCCGCTTCTGGTCTCATCGAAGTACTAAAGAAAATGTGGGCCGACTCATGGGGCGTGCGCATGGAGCACATTTTGCGCAATGTGCTCCTGGCTCTCCTAGAGCAACCAGACGTGACGCTTCAAGACGTACTTCGGCTGCTATCCGAGCAACAGTACCGCAAGCAAATTGCTGCGAAGCTTCGGAATAAGACCGTGCGGACTTTTCTTGAGCACGAGTTTGCGCGATTCACCTTCGGCTATCGAGCAGATGGAATAGCGCCGATACAAAACAAGATTGGCGCGTTTCTCGCCGACCCGCTTCTTAATCGCGTGCTAACTGCCCCAGAAAAGGACTTGAGCATTCGCCGAATTATGGATGAAGGCGGCGTGCTGTTGGTGAACCTCTCCAAGGGTCGCCTTGGCGAGGACAGCTGCACCCTTCTTGGCGGACTGTTGGTCACAACCGTTGGCTTGGCAGCATTCAGTCGCGCAAACTCACCGGTCGAAGCGCGGAGAGATTTCTTTGTCTATGTCGATGAGTTTCAGAGCTTCACTACGTTGGCCCTCGTGAACATGTTTTCAGAATTACGTAAGTATCGCGTCGGCTTCACCGTCGCGCATCAATACATGCATCAGCTCGAACCGGAAATCCGGCATGCTGTCTTAGGAAACGCCGGGACGCTTATTTCATTCCGCGTCGGCGCTGAGGATGCACACTACCTTGTCCAGGAATTCCACGAGCAATTTGAAAACATAGATTTGCTCCAGCTTCCCAACTACCGGGTCTACATCAAGCTTATGATCGGCGGGACGCCATCAAAGCCGTTTAGCGCAGCAACTCTCGCAAGGTCGATCACCGCACCACCAGCCCAATTCTGAAACAGCAACTTGAATAGCGCTGCAGATATGTAGTAGCTGTCCTGCAGCTCTGCTTCGCGATGGCAAATATATTTCCATGCTGCGGTTTGGTGTTTTTAGACCCTACTAACCCGGGCCACCGAACACCATTCGTCGCGACGGAATGTACTCGACATCGATGCTGATGCCGTCCCCGCTCAGAGGGTTCGCCGTGTAGACCGCGGAGACGGACAGCTCTAACTGGCTCACGATCGACAAGATGGCGATGGTGAGCGGAGTCTCTCCGCTCGGGGGCGCGCCCAGCAGCATCTCCGCAGCGGGGGAAGTATGATTTCCTCGACCTGGCGTTTAGTAAGCGTAGTGAGGTCGGTGAGGTTGGGCTCACGCGCAACAACGGCGCCCAAGTTGATCAAGGGTTGGACGAACTTCAAAACCCCCGTGGGCGCGAAATTGAGATTTTGAATGTTGACCTCAGTCGCGTACAGGCCCGGCCGGGTGCCTGCGACACAACAACAGTTTGCCCCGGTCTGTTTACCGCAAACAATCTTCACGCTGTACGCGAAGGCACCCTCGGCTGCAGCCGATATTTCGCGGAGCGTCTCGAGAAGCGGATGCGTTGGGCTGTCAGCGCTTGAGTGCGTTTGATTCGTAGCCATCTCGACCTCCGCGCAGGGTTTGTGGAGTTGAGGGACACGAATATAGTGTGCCCTTCAACCAAAAGTGTATGATCTAGCTCACACTGCGATACAAAGATTACATCACGAAATCGGCACTGTGCGGGGAGTCGTCGAATCATGAAATCGAATCATTAAAATCCAACTCCCCAGCACAGGCAGCTTCAAGCGCATCATCTATGACCACTACCGGGTGACGGTCATCGGCTCCGTTCCCACCAAAATGCAATTGAGCAATTCGCAAGAAATCGAGACACGTAAAATTGCGTTTTGTTTGCGCGGAGAAATCGACAAATCAACATTGCACAAGAAGCCGCGCAAAAAGTACGCGCAAGACGGACGACTGAACGCGTATGGCGCGGGCGGGCGCAAACCGCCGACTATCTCCGTCTCCCCTGTTATCTGTTCCCTCTCTCACTGCTCAAGACCAACTAACATCATCCCATCATTGCCCCTGAGCATCTGTCCGTTTCTTGAGGACAGCACTTTGCTTGGGCGAGGGGGCTTTGGTTTGACGTGAGAAGTGATTAGGACCGGCTAACGCCTATACGGTAACGCGACATCACATGGAAAACGCGTCGCACCAAGCGGCACGATGGCGCGCTATGGCGAACGAGATTTTGCGTTGCTAGTTGCCTTGCAGGAAGGCACGCGCGAGGCACGAAGTGAGGCAAAGAAAACTACAAAAATCTGCGCTTCAAATTTCTGCTTTCGTTCCGTTGATTGTCACGACAAACATCATAGTTCTCTTTCGCCGCCTTTATCAGGAACAAGTACCCAAATCCCGTCTCTCAAAGTTACACGACCTGTCATCTCGACTTCATTGTCGGTAACCCAAAGGCACTGACCTTCTGCAAGCGCAATATGCAGCTGTTCCAAATCGCTTTGTGTCACCGGAAGATGCAGACGAACTGCGCCATCTTCGTCTCTGTTATTGAAGTCTACTTCCACGGGGCTATCGTTTACGGGTTTCATAGGTGATTACTACGGGTTACGGATTTGCGTCCAAGAAAGTCCTGCAGCCTGGTCTCCACTTAGACCCGTTACTGTAGCATGAAAGCCAATTCCCGGTGTAGGAATTACATCACCTCCAGCTGCTCTTACAGCGCCAACGGTTGTAACAGAAATATTTTGGTTCGGCAGGAACGTCCCTACCTGGCCGACGTCTGCGATGTTGGTACATGTGTTCGTCCACTGCACTGAGAAGCCTGTAACGCCCGGTGTGCGACTGGCACCAATCTTCCCAGCAATCTTTTCGGCGCTTTGATTTGCTAATCCACCACCTCGTACCACTAGCGCACTGTCCGACAGTTCTGCCGCAGCTCCGGCATCCTCCCCTCCTGGAACGGCAAGAGAACCGAAGAAGAGAATTGATGAGCCAAGAGCTTGGTTTTGTGTTGCGTCGTTGCCATAGTATAGGTCGCGCGCGGTCTGACCTACGCTTTGCCTGATACCCGATGCATATGCGCTGGCGACGCCCATGGGGTTGCTGCGGACCACGCTTGCGCCAGAGGCGACATTACCCGCAAACCCAGACGGATTTGCCGCGATACTCTGCAGGTACGCCGCTGCTGCTCTTAGTTGCCCAGCAAGCTGCGAAAGAATTGCCTTCCCTGTTCCGCTGATAGTAGCGAGCCCTGATGGGTCACTTAACGACACTGGATTGTCGTTCGCATAACTGTAGCTGTTAAGCGATTGCGGATTTAGAAGATTTTTTTGCCCAGAATACAGGGTCCTCGCTGAGGAACTCACCTTTGCTACTGTCGTAATAACGTGCGTTGAGATAGTTGAGATTACTCTCGGCATCCGCATACTGCGCAATGTATTGTTTTGGCTCGACAAATCCGGTGAACTGCTGATTGACGCGTATCGAGCCGTAGGGATAGTAGTCTTCGACGAGCAACGGCGTTCCGCTCGCGTCGGTCACCACGTTGGTGCTGTTCAGATGGTCAGGCAGGAAGTAGCGCGTGGTGGTAGCAGTACCTCCGCCGCCACTAGTACTGGTCGCTGGTCGCAGCGCTATCGCCGCCATTACCCAGTCCTGACTTGCAGCAGTGGTCCATGTGTCCGTAATGGTGCCAGATGTTGTTGCAATCTTGTAACTTGCTCCACCAAAAGTACCGGTAGTTGAACTCTTGAAGATAAGATTGAGACTCGACGTGGCGTCTGCCGAGGTGCCTGATCCCCCACCACCACTTTGAGTCACAAGTGGTCTAAAGGCTGCTAGTGCTGCTGAATATGCATCATTTGACGTTGTGTTGAACCACGCGACACTCGAGGAAGCCGTTGCAATTACTTGATCTTCAGTAGCCAGACGTTCAAAGTTGTTGTTATCAGTTTCCGTTTGTCTAATTGAGTATCCATTTTTCTGAGTCCATGCGTCACCACTAGTGCCACTCCAGGCAACGGCAAAGAAGAGGCCGTTACCGACCGTCGATGTCGCTGCCCAGGTACTTGGATTGTTTGATGTGCCAATTCGTGTACTTGTAGCATTCACAACATTGCTTGATGTCGAAATGCCTGAGTATTCATGTATTGCAATAGTGCCATCAAGGGTACCCCCGAGTGATACTTGGAAACCTGATCCTCCTGTAACATTTTTTGCGTAAAATATTGCAGCATGATCTGTGCCATTAATAGCTTCTGCAATTTTTGTATAGGTGTTTCCTTTATTATCAGAAACCGCGTTTGCTGGAATAGTTTGGTTAAAGACAGTCAGACCGACGACAACAAGATTGTTGCTAGCAACTGTACCTGCAAATGTTGCCGATGTTGCCCCACTTGCTTTTGTGCTCTGTACCAATGCTGGTGTTGAAGTAGACGTTCCACCACCTCCCCCGCCAGCTGAGCCACCGTATTTTGAAAGTGTTGAAACTACAACGTCAGTAGCCAAAGTTGGCGTAATACTTAGTGACGGGCTACCCCCGTTACCGTTTGCAGATTTCACTACATCGAGTGGTGCCGTTGGTGAGACGCCAGTGAATGATGCCCCCGCGAGACGCCATGCAGTAGTTGTACCGCTGATGGTTACTGACATCATTTTGCTGCCAGTGGTTGTTGCGACGAGATACCAAACCTCCGTTTCCATGGCACCAGTACGGGTACTGGTTGCTTTGGTAAATGCTCCGCCGTTCCATGATGCTGACGCAATGGATCCGGTGCCAGTAGCCATTTGCTGCAAATCCGCGGTGAGAACGATAACGGCATTGGTACCATTCACCGTGTGAGGCCATGTAGTGGTCATAGGGCCTGAGCCTGCAACTGAAACGCTAGTCGACGTTGCATCAAAGGCAATGGTAGAAGTTGATACTGCTCCGCCGCCGCCTGAACTCGTTGTGCTGGCAACTTCCACCTCGGCAATGATGGTATCGCCCATGTAAATGTAGTCGGTCGTCGTGGCGACGCTCTTATTCATGTACTTGTTCGGATACGTCGTCGTCGCATTCTGGAAAACTTTGCGAACGCGCTGATTGAGGTAGTCGTATCCGTAGGACGAGGTTGCACTACCATTCCCTACCGACGCTACCCGGTTTCGATAGTCCCACGTATATTTCTGCGAACCGGCTGAAGTCAGATTGCCGTTATTGTCGTAGGTGTAAGTAACGCCATTTACCGTCGTCGGCGCGTGAGGGTTCGCGTCGCCGGTGCCTGCATAGGTGTAGGTATTGGTCACCGCCCATCCAAAACCTGAGAGATCTTCGGAGGCCAAGGTCGCAGCACGGAGCGCGCGCCACATCGGGTTCAGTGACTGCTCCTGGCCGGTCTTGAGAGCGAACTTCATGGATTCGCTAATTGTACAACCTGCCAGTCCCCCTGGCGGCTCGACTTGGAGACATTCAATTGGCGCCGGAGGCGCTTTGCCATGTCCGCTCCACACACAGATGCGGAAATCCGCAGTTATCGCAGCCGCTTCCGGGTAGTGCCAAAAGCCGACGTCGAGGCAGCCGATTAAAACCTCGAACCGCTTACGTTCCCTCTAGGTTCCTGGTCGTCTCCACTCGGGCACTGCCGGTACGTTTTGCAAAATCTCGCGCCGAGAGCGCCAGTCAAAGAGGTCAGTCGGAAAGTAGGGATCGGTGTGCAAAGGGAAGCGCTGTTTGCGGTGCGCTTCAATGACATAGGTCAGAGCAATGAGCCGACTCCATGACTTTTTCAAAAATTTATTCTGCAACTTCGCATGAACAATTCGTTGGTTCGACCATATGTTCGCAAGGCGATAGCCCAAGAGCTCATCGAGTGCCTCGGCGTCGACTTGGCGCAATTGGTAGGCAATGAAGATTCGCTCGAACGCGCCCAAGTACGGTTCTACCAGCGGGAGCTCGGCGTCCGTTGGACGGGTCGCTGCGTTTTCGCCCGCCCATTCGCCGCCGGGGCGAAGTTTGGACGCCACAGCCGCGTGCGCCGCAAAAACGGTATCGACCGTCAGCAGTACCTGGCTGGTGTTCAGCCGAATTGCATCCCACCGCTGGGTCCGGGCGAGCAACAACTGCCAGCCAAGCAAAGGAAATCCAAGGAGCGCGACCAGCGAGGCCACGATCGTCGCCACCCAACTCCATTCCTCAAGCGACATGCTATTAGCTCATGCAAAACTAAATCTGAACGGATCGTACTTGCTTCAGCTCGAACTCGACCGGACGGAAATCGCTCGACTGTTCTACGAGACAAACGGTCGACCGAGGGTTCCGAGAGCTCATGAAACTATTCTCTGAATTCAGATATCAGAACGAACTAGGTTTCGTGAGACACGAAACGGCCTAAGCCGCAATAACATCCCGCCTGCGCGTCACCTTACAAGCGCGACTTCGGACGGTCCGCGTCCGCAACGCTGCGGATTGGCGGACTGTCCCTCGCTGAAGCTCACCTTCTTGCCAAATACCACCCGTTCTATTTGGCGAACTCTTTGACCTTCTTTTCGACCTCCACGAGCCTATAGGTCTTTCCGTCAGCTGTTCCAGGTGCATATACCAAAGTGTAGACCGCCTGAACAAAATAGTTCTTGGGCGGGGCTTCATCCACTCCATGTAACTGTTGTCCAGAACCAGCTATCTTCACAGTAAAATCGTAATGTGAGGCGGCTATGGGAACACCTCCGGTATCAATAATAGGATCCCTTATGCAACTGGCTCCAGGTGCTGTATTTTGGCATATTAACTTGGTCCCAGTGTCTTTAGTGTAGCCAGGTACATCATACCGAGATGTAAGTTGCCCAAAGGATATTTCTATTGCTTCGTTTGTCTTATTCTCTAAGCCCCAATAAAGAGTTCTTTGTCCTGCTAATGTTGCCATCTCCATTGCTTCGGAGGGGCTTTTGGCTTCGCTAAATGTTTTTGTCATGATAATAACTCTCCCTTACTACGTGGGTTAAATTGTCATCAGTCTTTGCCGAGCGTGAGCCGGTCACTGCCGGGAATCTGCGAATGCAGTTCATCGAGCATCAAGGCTCATTCGGCGTCGATCAGCGTATGTTGTCTGATCAATCTTCACAACTCTCCCGATTATTGTTTACTTTTGATCACCCACTAGCTGTAGGCCTCCACGGCCTCCAAACGGCTTCGTGTGGTTTCCTCTAAAGCCTCTTTCCATTCGGCGAAAAATAATTTTGCGACGCACTCGATGTGATCTGCGCGCATGCAGAGGGGTGCGACGAGCGATAGATCCCAACGCGAATGGCAGCCTGGGTCATCCCCCGAGCTATCGCTGCTTTTGTTTGGAGCGCATCGTAGCTATTTCGACCTCGGCAAGCGCGCAGAGGACGGTTTCGAGGAAGCTGTCACTTTGCCCTTCCCCACTGTACTCGACGCGCACACCGGCTTTGCGGAACGTGAGGAGGAGGGCAAGCAATTGGCCGTGGTCACGCGAGAGCCGGTCCGGGTCTCGTGTAACGACCGTATCAATCAGCCCGGCGCGACAGTCCGCGAGCAACCGTTGCAGCTCCGGCCTTTCTAGCGTGATGCCACTCACGCCCGCTTCCGCGTAGGTCGCACTAATCAGCTGGCCGTGGCGCTTTGCGTAGCGCCTGATCTCTTTTTCTTGGAGCCGCACGCCTGATAGCGGGTCGCTTTCACTCGCGCACGCTGTCCTACAGTACGCGGCAACTATTCTCGTCATACCGCGGTTTCGTGTTGCGCGATAACTACGTGCGGAAGCGTCCACGCCTCGGGCCATGACCGGTTTTGGTTCCAGCGCGAGCGATCGGCCGCGTTCAAGCGCACCGCCAACTTGTCGATCTCGCCCTTGATCTGGAATTGCAGCTTGGTTTCGCCGGATGCCGCTTGTATCGGGACAGAGCCCGTAATCGTGACCTTGTAGCGGTTGTAAATTACGCGTTCGATATGTCCGACGAGAAATTGCCGCTTCGCGTCGAAGTCTGTGCACGCCTGAAAGCGCGCATTCGCGCTCGCGCAGAACTGGCGAACGCTTGCGTCCACAAAATCCTCATGCTGCGGAGATCGCAGCGCCGCCGCAAGCTCTACCTTCTTTCGCGTAAGGCTTTCCTGCTTCTTGTCCAAAGTACGGCTCGCCCGAATGTAGTCATCTCCCGTGATCTGTTCCTCGGCATATCCGTTGGTGAGCTGCCGCCGCTTCTCGTCGAGGACACGCATCTCTCCCGCGACGCGCGCAAGCTTGCGCGCGATGCTGCGGTCGTCCAATCCGTTTCCATTCTCGATGCAGCACGAACGAAGTTTTTCGGGGTCGAGCAGTGTCTCCCGGATCATCTCGAAGACCTTGCTTTCGAGGATATGCGTGCCGATCATGGAATTGCTGCAGCGCTCGATCATCGTCCGAGCGTGTCCGTTTTGCCTGGCGCGGCGGGTGCAGCGGTACGAAGCCTGGTGATACACCGACACCTTGCCCGAGGGCCGGACCACTTTGTGGTAGCGGCGGGAAGACGAGCAGCTGCCGCCGCAGACGCCGCATTGAACGAGGCGGCTGAGAAGGTAGTGCGTGACTGGCGTGCAGTAGCGCTCGTTGTGCTTTCGGAGTTTCTCCTGGACTTTGTCGAACAGTTCCCGCGATACAATGGCGGGCACCTTCACCGCAATCCACTCTGCGCGATCGCGGTACACCCACTTGCCGCGGACTACTCGCTTGCCCTCCATGCGGTCGGCATCCGTCGCGGCCGTTATCCGGTTGAAGTAGCGCGTCCCGGCGTACGTCTCATTCGCGAGAATGTACTTCATGCGATCGTTGTCCCACAGCTCCTTCCCCCGCTGGGTCAAAACGCCGCGCTCTTCGAGAAAGCGCGAGATGGTGACAAGGCCGAAGTCGCCGCTCGCAAACATTTCGAAGATGGAGCGCACGACCGCCGCCTGTTCCTCATTCACGGCGAGCGCGCCGGGAGCATCCGGCGTTTTCCGCACGTAGTCATACCCGAAGGTACGGTGGCCGCTGCTCCCTAAGTGCCCCATCCGCATCTTGTGGAGCCGACCACGGGCGTTGCGCTCCATGATCTTGGCTCGCTCCAATTCCGCGACGGCCCCGAGGACGGTCACCGTGAACTTGTTCTCCGGGTTGTTAACGTAATCCTTGCCTTTGATGATGATGCGCTTGCGGTACTTGATGAGCTCGCCGATGATGATGGTCTGGTACGCGATATCGCGGGCGATGCGGTCCGTATCGAGGAAATATATCGCGTCGAAGACATCAGCCTTTGCGTCGGTGCGCATTTGATCGAGGGCGGGGCGATCCAAGAGTGTGCCGCTGTAACCGTCGTCAATGTACTCTTTGACGAGGACGTCCCCCGCGGCCTCGATCTGCCGCTTGAGCTCGATAACCTGGCTGTTAATCGTTCCTTCTTTCTGCTGCGCGTCGGTGCTGACACGCGCGTACAATGCAGCTCTGTTCATATACCTTGAATCGATTCCATAGACGGTGCCGCCTGTCGAATCGGAGGTGGGGACAACTGAACCTGGTGCAGTATCGTTTACCACTTTCACGTGCGTCCTCCGTGCTGAAAGGACACATCAGTTATCAATCAGACTAACCGCCGTCACAGGCCGGCATGTGCGGGCAGGGTGAACCAGCGGCATCGGTGCCGCAGAGTGAGCACGCGATGCAGAAAGTCAAAAGCGCGTGATTGAAGAAATTAGAAATCGGAAAGTCGATGAAAGATTTCTTGTCCTGATTTCATTCGCGCGAATGCAATAGCTTATCAAAATAACTTCGGCACGATTGCAAGGTCAAGCGCAAGCCGAGACAGTTCGTTGCGTATTGGCTCGCGGCAATGCTTCTGTAATTGCTATTTGATAAAACAATATACCAACTAACATCTACACTACTACAAGACACCAAAGCCCCGAGCATCTGTCCGTACTCATTAGGACAGAACTTGTTTAGGCGAGGGGCGTTCGTTCTAGGTTCATCCAAAAAATATGGATGCGGGCGGATAGGGTATCGCTACACGGCATTCAAAACAGGGTGCACAGCGGGCCACCATGGGCGCTATGGCGAAAGGAATTTTGCCTTGCTGCTTGCCTTGCAGAAAGGCACGTGCGAGGCATGAAGCAAGGCACGACAGCAAGGCACGAGCATCTGCGGCAATCACCAGCGGCGCTTCTCAGGATCGTTACCACTTCGGCACAGGGTCGCAGTCTTTGATAGTTTCCATGATCGCCTCAAGTTCGATCGAGTGCGGTATTATCTTACGCTGCCTTGCTTCGCTATATCTGATCTGAGCGCGGCTTTTGCGCTGCTAACGCCAAGAGAAAAGTCGGCGCGCCTATGGTTTGCTACGCGTGGTCGAAAGAGACTGTTTCGAGGAGATCGAAGCTTGTCGGGCCGCACCTCTCCCGATAAAGTTGCAAAAGTCGGATGTTCAACAGAGCTGACGCTTTAGGACGCGGCACGAGATGATCAGAGAAGTCGTGCAAGCTGATTTGGGATTTACGCTGTTTGCGGCGCTGATAGGTGTCGCAGCCTCTGCAATTCCTGCCTGCTTAACTGCACTTAGGCAATGGCTAAAAAGGAAAGACACTAAGGTTACTATCAAGAGCGGCTCGATAGAGATGAGTTTTGATCTCGACGACCTGAATTCGAAGGATGTCTCTTCGATCATCGACGCGCTTGCGGATAAATCAGATGACCGTCAGGCGAAGACCTAATGCCGACCAAGTGGGAGGTGGACTCGCTGGTGTTACTGGCGGCACTAGCTTTTTGGCCCTTATCTCGCTCTTTCCGGAAAACAGCGCCGCCAAGCAGATTGCTCAGTTTGCAGCCCCGACGCTGACCGTTGTATTGAGCTTGACTTGGGCGTTTGCTCTCCGCTGGCTAAAAGTCTATTTCGCGGATAAGCAAATTAGAAGCAGAGTTGAGGAAGGCAGAAAACGAGTACACGAGAACTGTTTCCGATCCAAGAATTGCGCAAAGGACAAAAGACGAAATGCAGAAGAAAGTGGAAGCTCTGCGCTTGTTGAAATTCAACGTTCATACGGATCGCGTCGAAGCAATTGTGAAGGCCTAGGGTCCACTTCTTGCGAGCGGCGGGGGCGCAATATAGCGCGATGAAGAATGCTCGCTACTGGGCACGATGCAAGGCACGAGCGTCTGCGGCAATCACCAGCAGAGCTTCTCGGGGTCGTACCACTTCGGCACGGGGTCGCCCTCTTTGATGGTTTCCATCATCGCCTCTCCCCTGCCGGTTACGAAAAGGTCGAACAGGAATTTGTCGCAGTGGTTCACGACATCAATCATCAACTGTTTCATCTCGTCGTCGTTCAAGCGCGATAGGTCATTCCATGCGATCGCGCGGTCGGGTGTTATAACTTTGACATCGGAGTAGTCGCCAGTTCGCGAGGTCGGCACTTTCCCGGCGTGGAAGTCTTCCAGTATTGTGTTGCGAAAACATTCGAGAGCCAGGAATTTTGCAAGCCTTCCTCGAAGGATTTCGTTGCTTCTAAGTTCGGCGAGCTGGTCGGGGGTCATAGTCTAAGGCGTCGTTTTAGTTGGCAATTCTTTAGCGGTGCTTGTTGATCCCCTGTCCGTCGCCCTAACATCAATGACGATGTTTGAGTGAGGAAGGAGTGTAAGGGTGTAGTTCTGTGTTTCTCCTAAGCGCAAAATGTTTCCGTAAAACCAAATATATGTTTGTTCGTCGTTCGCCGTGTTGATTGTCGCTGCAAACGCGGGAACGCTCAGAGCCGTCCCCTGATCTTGCACGACAACGGCTACAACATCTGGACGTTCTCCGCGCAAATAAAGGTCAATAGCGCCTCTCCAAGCTGGAAAAACAAACGCTAATAGCCCGTACAACCCTGCAATCGTGATGAGAGCGCGCAAGGTCAGATAAAACCATGCTCTCATGGGATCGGAGGAAAATGGGAAAGATGTTTCTCCCCTCAGCTGATCCAGAACAGGACGAAAAGTGCGTATAAACGTAACGCACACAGCAGGAAGCATAACCACGGCCCCGAGAGTTCGAATGTTGGCTGCGTAAGCCGGAAACCAAGCGACCAAAACCGTAGGCAACACGACAAGAACAAAGATGGCCCAGTACCGGTAATTATAGAGCCGTGACTTAGACATAAAAAGAATTGTTGCCTGCTAATGACCCTGTTTGTTGCCGCCAGCCAGAGAGTTAAGAGTACCTAGAATTGCGGAGAGAGTTTTTTGAATGCCTGCGAGGCCACCGCCACCCTGGTAGGCAGCTTGAGCACCTGTGGACGGCGAGCCTCTAACCACCTGTGCGGCGATGCTTGCCGAAGTTGCGCGGAGCGCGCTACCGAGTTGTGCAAACGCGCCTGAGATCGGTGTGCTGTACTGGCGTCCAGCATAACTGAGCAATGAACTAACAGGTGCTCCACTCAAATCGGGAAACAAATATCCAAAGACCTGGGCAGTACCAGCCTCACTCACTATAGCAAGTGGGCTGTAGCCCCTTTGTGATTTATCTAAGTTTTTAAGAACTTGGGTCGTCGCTGCGCCGTACGCAGCTCCAATGCCCGGTGCTCCTGCAGCCATAACCCCATCCGTATCAAGCGCCAGGTTGAGAGCCACCGCCGTACCGACCTCAGAGCCCACATAATCTTCGATGGGACTAAGTTGGCCAGCTCTCAAGTCTCGTATCCCTTGGCCGGTGAAGCCAAGTATAAAGCCTGCGGGCGTCGCAAAAGCTGCTTCGACACCAATCAGGCCCTGCGGGTTTTTGTTCGTAATTGGGTTATCTCTGCCGTAGCTGTATGAGTTAATCTGCTGTGGGTCCGCGAGGAACGCACTCTGGTCCAGTCCAGTTAGTTGCTTGACCTGGCTGGGATTACCGACGGCAAGGAAGCTCGGGTCCTCGCTCAAGAACTCCCCATTCGCGTTGCTGTAAAAACGTGCCTGAAGATAACTTAAATTAGTCTCGGGATCTTCGTACTGTCCGATGTACTGCTTCTGCTCGTTGAAGCCACTGAACTGTTGCGACACTCGCGTCGAGCCGTAAGGGTAATAATCGAGGACTTGTATCGGTGTTCCGCTCGCGTCCGTCACGACGTTCGTGCTGTTCAGGTGGTCAGGAAGGAAGTAGCGTGTGGTGGTCGCTCCCGTGCTTCCTGCTGACGTGCTTGTTGCGGGTCGGAGTGCAATAGCGGCCATCACCCAGTCTTGGCTAGCTGCGGTGGAGTAGGTGTCAGTGATTGCACCTGACGTGGTCGCTATTTTGTAACTCGCTCCGCCGAATGTGGCGACAGCTGAATCCTTCCAGAGTGTCGTCTGACTTGAGGTGGCATCTGGGGATGTAGCACTACCGCCTCCTGATGCGGGGTTGAATGTGGCGATAGCGTCGGCCCACGAATCACTCGTAGTGACCTTGAAGCGCGCCGCTGTCGTGGAGGCGCTAGAGATCACTGCGTCTTCGGTCGCGAGGCGCTCGTAGGTGTTGTTGTCCGTTTCTTGCTGACGCAGCGTGTAGCCGCTTCCTGCCGTCCACGTGTCGCCACTGTTGTTGCTCCAGGCGACACCGAAGTAGAGTTCCGAGGAAGTTGATGTTGTCACATTCCCAGATGTTGGCGCATTCGATGAGCCGGTTGACGTATTCGTTTTGTCCAACGCATTTGATGTCGAGACACCCGAGTATTCGTGGATCGCGATCGTGCCGTCTACAGAACCAGATGACACTTGGCACGACGCCCCGCCGTGCACGTTCTTCGCGTAATAGATCGCCGCATGGTCGGTGCCGTTGATGGCTTCGGCCGCCTTAGTGTATGTGTCGCTGCAGTTGTCAGTGATCTGGTTCGACGCAAGCGTTTGATTGTAGGCCGTGATACCGACCACGATAAGGTTTCCGCTCGTGACGGCGCTACCAAAGGTGGCCGATGTCGCACCATGCGCGACCGTGCTCTGTACAAGCGCGGGTGTTGATCCTCCGCCGCCTCCACCACCACCGTATTTGGAAAGCGTCGAGACGACCGCATCTGTGGCCATTCCGGGCGTTACGCTTATCGAAGGATTTCCGCCGTTACCATTTGCGGATTTCACGATATCAAGCGGCCAGGTCGGCGATACGCCAGTGAACGATGACGCACCAAGTCGGATTGCGGTCGTCGAGCCGTTGATAGTGACCGACATTGTCTTGGCACCTGTGGTGGTTGCCACCAGGTACCAGACTTCGCTTTCCATCGCGTTAGTGCGGGTACTCGTGGCTTTCGTAAATGCCCCGCCGTTCCATGTTGCGGATGCGATTGAGCCAGTACCTGTAGCGGTCTGCTGAAGGTCGGCGGTAAGGACGATTATTGGATTTGTGCCGGTGACCGTGTGGGTCCATGTCTTCGTAATATTTCCGCTCGATGTTGTCGTAATGCTTGTGGACGTTGCGTCAAAAGCGATCGTGGATGTTGAGATGCTTCCACCTCCACCCGAGCTTGTTGTGCTGGCAACTTCCACTTCGGCGATGATGGTATCGCCCATGTAGATGTAGTCGGTCGTCGTTGCGGCCGATTTGCTCATGTACTTATTCGGATACGTCGTCGTTGCGTTCTGGAATACTTTGCGAACGCGCTGATTGAGGTAATCGTATCCGTAGGACGAGCTCGCCGTTCCATTTCCCACTGAAGAGATGCGGTTGCGATAGTCCCACGTGTACTTTTGAGAGCCCGCCGAGGTCAAATTGCCGTTATTGTCGTAGGTTTGCGCAACGCCATTGATGCTCGTTGGCGCATGAGGATTGGCGTCGCCGGTACCTGCATAGGTGTATGTGGAGATTAGATTCACGAGCTAATTGTACGATTCCGAAGACCGCCCCGTGTCTCGCATGTCTGTCCGCTGGGGATTGCCCAGATCGGCGACCTCCGCCTTGCTCCCCGCCTTCACGATAAGGCCCAGTGAATGGTTGCCTTGCGAAAGACGATACCCTTCGGTGTATGGAACACCTAACGGCGATTCTTGATTGCTGACAGCATTAACTTGACATCAGGTGCAAGTTGAGCGGCACCGGGACACGAATCGGGATCACTTAAAACCTTCGCTAGTTCGGCAGCTCGTTGTCCGAACCCGTCGACCATTTTGTTTCGGACGATAGCATTCGCGACATACGGCGATCCGAAATACGCATCGTAGTGCAATTCTGTTAACGGCATCGACATTGATCGCCTTACTGCGTCGGCGGCCATAAGATCAATCTTGGAAGACCGGTTCTCTCGGCATGCAATGGACCGAATAATGTCGAATCGTAGGTCATTTAGGTCCGACACTGCCAGGTTGCGTTGCTGGATGGCGTGCCAGGTTTCAGCGAGCGACTCGGAAAGCTCTTTGGTCATTGAGGAACTCTTTAAGGCTAACAAGTGAAGTTCTATCCTTTGTCGAGCGTCAAAGTCGGTAACGTCTGAAATCGAGCCAGAGACGAAGCGTTCGAATTCAGACCCGGAAGGGGCAGTTTGCCCACTAACAGTCCAAGGAAGTACGGGTGAAAAATCAAGGTTAGCTGCCATCGCGAGCGGTGGTGGTTGAGGTGCCAGATCGGGAATTTGAACTTTTCCTAACCGAATTGGATCAATTCTCATCTTCTTAAACGAGGCGCGCCAGACGTGAGCACCCGAGAAGTCGGCACCTCGCGCATCATCCGAACTGTTAGGTTCTATGCGCGCACCTTGCAGCTCCGTGTCCTTGAATGAAGCCCCTTGAAAATTTGGATCAACTAATCGAACTCCGCTCAAAATTGCGCCATCAAGTATTGCGCTCGTCAATTGCACGCGGCGCAGCTCGGCGCCTTGCAACCACGCAAGCTCCAAAGAAGCCGCCTGCAACTGGGTATCAATTAGGGTCGCTCCCTGCATTCGGGCCTTAATTAGCTTTGAGCCCTGCAGTTGCGTGCCTATCAACGACGCGCCCTGTAATTTCGCGCCAGTCAAGTTCGCATCTTGCAACTGCGCGAAATCCAGCCGAGCGCCACTAAGATCTGCCGCCGCTAGTTCGGCGCCGACAAGAATCGCTCTTACCAGGGACGCCTCCTGCAGATTGGTTCCCGATAAATCAAAACCGCTTAAATCCAAGTTGTCGAACACTGCTCCGGCGAAATTCCGTTCTCTTAGAGCGCGGCGGTACGTGGCAGACGAAATCCGCGGATCAGCTTCCGGCGCGATGTACATCTTAAAAAGGCCAAAGTGATCTTTCGGACTCGCTTTCAACACATACCGAAATGGAAAGTGCGAGCGCAGACTTGAAGCAAGGACGCCGTCGAGAAACTCTCCTTGGTAAGCGGTACTCAGAAACACAAAGGGAAGCAAACCAAACACTAAGAAATATAGAACAAAGGGATTGTCGAAGAAATTCCATCTTTTCACCTGCTCTCCATCCATGGGCTGAAGGTTTGCCAAATGCGCCCAGGCAACTGCTAGAGTCGCAATATCAGCCATAATAACAATGCGATTGACCCAGGTTATGACCTCGCTCTGATATGCGATGAAACGTAAATGAATGACCAAAAAAACAACTAAGGGGAGGAATATCAGCGACAAAGCAACAATCCCAAGAGATACGGCCTCGATTACACTTTTGGGTTGCGAAACGACCATGCGGACAAAAACAAAGGTATGCAGCCGCTCCCTCAACCTTCGACGATCAGCATCAACGTGGACCTCGCGGCGAAGGCAGTCTTCGTGTGCCGAAATTTTACGGTTCAGCAGCAATATTTCAAAAAGCAGATAACAATGGAATCCCAAGTATAGTATCGGAGTAACAAGTGCATAGCCGAGCAAAGGAACATCGACATTTAATATTGGCAATTTCATTCCGGAATTAAGCAAGATATCAACATCGGATATACCAATCGTGGCTACCAGAATTGCAGCGCCAGCTAAGACGAAGGCTGAAAAATAATTGTGGATGCGGGAGGACGTTTCATTTACATCCTTTTCAAGAGCCCCAAGATCATGGACATTGATCGCATCGGGCATGCCGGTACTCCAGAGCAATGGGATATCTGGTGATATCGTTGGTCATGTACTCACCGTCTCTCGATCGGTTTGGCAATTCGCTTAGGTCCAATGTTAGTCGCCATACCCGGCATTGGTGATCTCGCGCGCTGAATCTGGTTTCGCCGTAACGGTTGCCATGAACTTAGCCCTTCCGAGTCAGTGTCCGGTGTGTCTCGTGCCAGCGGCGAATTGCAAGCTCGTTGTTCCTTTGCCATGCATCGGGACGCATCGACCACTCTTGCTCAAAAGCCTCATAGAATCTGTGTAGCAGGGTCTTCCATTTCTCTCTGTACGCATCACCAGGTGCGGAATTGATTTGCTCCAAGATCGCATCGAGCCACCTCGTATTCAAAATCTGCATTGTAAAAAACCAACTGAACTGATCGTCGGCGTCGTTAAAGGTATTAATGACTTCGCGTTCACCCCTCTTGTACTCGTGCGCAAGGTCGCGAATTTGCTCAAGTGAGAGTCCCTCGATGAGGCGATGTGCAAGGCGATTGCGGATTTTACCCTGCTTGCGACACGCGTTGAGAAACTCTCCCTTCTGATTGAACTCAAGAGAGTTTTCGATCAGCTGCAGAATCCGCCCGAACATCGCATTCTCGCGCACACCTGACATTTCGTATTTGGCGGTTGGCCAACCGAACCCTTCTGGAACAACATTCAGTCGTAACGCAAATTGGATTTCCCTCAGAAGTAAAACAGCGTAATCCTCTAATACCTGATGGGAAATCAGAACGTAGCTGAGATAGCCGTCAAATGTGTCACGCTGAAACGCCTCATCTGCCGCCTGTCCTAGACTACTTTGCACGCTGCTGTTGGTATAGGTGGGCCACTTATTGTGGTCGAGAAGCGTCTCTATGAGCGAGAAGAGATCCTCATCACGATTAGCATCCCAGTAATCCAGCTCGTCTGTCATCGGGTCACCGTATTCTCGAAAGCCGCGCAAGAAATTCGCGGAAGGCAATTGGCTGGAGCCCGGAACACACCAAGGCCACTGCGCGAACTAAGGACTAAGGGCGCGGCTTCTTCACGATGTGCCGACTGCACTTCGAGGAGCGAGCCTCTTTTCGGTTCTCAACAAACGTTCTAAAGAGCACAGCCATATGCTATCAGCACCGGTCCAGAATTGCGCCCCGGAAATATTTCCGACCTAAGGCTCGCAAGCGAACACGAAAAAGCTATGAGTGAATTTGTAGATTTCATAAAACAGATTTACCAAGAGCAACGTTCTAATCATGTGGAGGAGCAAAAGGCGTCTGTATATCTCGACAAGGGCCAAGATCAAACGATCGCGGTACTACGGTTCAATGGCGGTCCGTCCTGGCCTATTCCGCAACAAATCAAAAAGCTTGTTCATGGGTTAGCACCTTAGCAGGCGTCTTTTGTTTTTCTTAAATTCTTTGGGAGAACCGACGCCGGTCGCGTACCCCTCACCTATGCAGGCGTCTTCAAGGTATCTACGACTCGGGGCTTCTCCGGCAATGAGGGCTTCGGGCTCTCCGGTTCTAATATTAAGGCCGGGCGCTCAGGACTGGAGAGCATAGCATTCAATACCGCATTGTCTGTCTCGACTTCGGAAAAAGTTAGGGCCACAATGCCCTTTATTCTACTTGCGATGACTGGATCAGGTATCTCGGACATCAGTCGGAGCGCTTCGTCCAATTTTCGATCCACTCGCAATTTATCAAAGAACTCGGTCATCAGTTGGCGGGCTTTGTTCGACTGGACAAAAAACAAAGCCGAAACCGCGTCAATGACCGTTCCGGCGACTAACGTAAAGATCGGCTTTCCTGCCGCATCGAGCCAGCTCGCTGTCGGATTGTCGAAGTGCTGAAGGAAAATGCCGACAGAGAGGGCAATAATCGCAAATCCGAGAGATGCAAATGTCAGACTGAACCAGAAACTCACTCGTGATTGCGATAGGCCCTGTGCATGATATTCGCGCATTAGCGCATTCTGCGGCGAGGCCCCCCTCGCTATGTCTTCGTTGATTTGCTGTCGAACCCGTTCCGTCGTTGCTTTCTCGAAATCAAACCTAAATTTTCCAAATCGTATTGTGCCTCGGCTCAAAAATAGGAACATCGCAAGCACACCTGCCAACGCCGCAATCGCCGGCACTAATGTGCTGGTAAAGTTGATAACCGATAACGAGCTTTCCATTTGTCTCCTCCGGTCCAAATTCCAACAGACCACGACGCAAGATATAGCACCGTCCAGCCATTTGTTTAACCGATATTCGCTCTGGAAGAGTGGGGCTCCCTCGGTGCTGCCTGCGGTATATCCCTCCTTACGCCCCCCCTGGGATTGTCGGACTATCTCGATTTCGGCTTTGAGCGCCGTTTCGCCTCTTCGACCTCGGCGACCGCGCAGAGGACGGTTTCGAGGAAGCCGTGGTTGCGCCCTTCCTCGCAGTACTCGACGCGCACACCGGCGTTGCGGAACATGAGGAGCAGGGCGAGCAATTGGCCGTGGTCACGCGAGAGCCTTTCCGGGTCTCGTGTAATGACCGTATCAATCGCGCGGCAGTCCGCGAGCAATCGTTGCAACTGCGGTCTTTGTAGCTTGATGCCGCTGACACCCGCATCTGCGTACGACGCTTCGATTGCCAATCCACGGTGCTTTGCATAGCGCCTGATTTCTTCTTCTTGGCGCCGCACGCCTGATGGCGGGTCGCTTTCACCCGCGCACGCTGTCCTACAGTACGCGGCAACTATTCTCGTCATACCGTGGTTTCGTGTTGAGTGATAACAACGCGTGGAAGCGTCCAACGCTCGGGCCATGACCGGTTGTGTTTCCAGCGCGAGCGATCGGCCGCGTTCAAGCGCACCGCTCTCTTGTCTATCTCGCCTTTGATCTCGAAGCGTAGCTTGGTCTCGCCGGAAGCCGCTTGTATGGGGATGGAACCCGTGACAGTGATCTTGTAGTGGTCATACACGACCCGTTCGATATGTCCGACGAGAAACTGCCGTTTCGCGTCGAAGTCCGAACACTCCGGAAAGCGCGCATTTGCGCTCGCGCAGAATTGGCGAATACTTGCGTCCACAAAATCCTCATGCTGCGGAGATTGCAGCGATGCCGCAAGCTGGCACTTCTCGCGTGCAAGGCGTTCCTGCTTCCTGTCCAAGCTACGGCTCGCCCGAATATACTCTTCTCCCGTAATTTGTTCTTCGGCATATCCGCCGATGAGCCGCCGCCGCTTCTCGTCGAGTGCGCGCAAGTGTTCTGCGACGCGCGCAAGCTCGCGCGCGATGCTGCGGTCGTCCAATCCGTTTCCATTCTCGATGCAGCACGAGCGAAGTTTTGTGGGGTTAAGAAGTGTCTCCCGTATCATCTCGAAGACCTTCTCTTCGAGGATATGCGTGCTGATCATGGAATTGCTGCAGCGCTCGATCTTCGTCGGGGCGTGCGCGTTTTGCCCGGCGCGGCGGGAGCAGCGATACGAGGCCTGATGATACACCGACACCGTTCCCGAGTTCCGCACGACTTTGTGGTAACGGCGGGAAGACGAGCAGCTCCCGCCGCAGACCCCGCATTGCACGAGGCGGCTGAGGAGGTAGTGCGTAACAGGCGTGCAATAGCGCTCGTTGTGCTTTCGCAGCTTCTCCTGGACCGTGTCGAACAATTCCCGCGAGACAATGGCAGGCACCTTCACTGCGATCCAGTCCGCGCGATCGCGGTACACCCACTTGCCGCGGACCACGCGCTTGTCTTTGCGGTCGGCTTCAGTCGCTGCCGTTATGCGGTTGAAGTAGCGCGTTCCCGCGTATGTTTCGTTCGAAAGAATGTACTTGATGCCGTCGCGGTCCCAGAACTTCTTTCCTCTCTGAGTTAAGACGCCGCGCTCCTCGAGAACGCGCGAGATGGTGACAAGTCCGAAGTTGCCGCTTGCAAACATCTCAAAAATAGTCCGCACGACCGCTGCCTGTTCCTCATTCACGACGAGCGCGCCGGAGCTCTCCGGCGTTTTCCGCGCGTAGTGATACCCGAAGGTGCGATGGCCGCTGCTCCCTAAGTGCCCCATCCGCATCTTGTGGAGCCGACCACGTGCGTTGCGCTCCATGATCTTGGCTCGCTCCAATTCAGCGACGGCGCCGAGGACGGTGATCGTGAACTTATTCTCCGGGTTGTTAACGTAATCCTTGCCTTTGATGATGATCCGCTTGCGGTACTTGATGAGCTCGCCGATGATGATCGTCTGGTACGCGATATCGCGGGCGATCCGGTCCGTATCGAGGAAATATATCGCGTCAAAGACATCTGCCTTTGCGTCGGTGCGCATTTGATCGAGGGCCGGGCGATCCAACAGCGTGCCACTGTAGCCGTCGTCAATGTACTCTTTGACGAGGATATCCCCTGCGGCCTCGATCTGCCGCTTGAGCTCGGTAACCTGGCTGTTAATCGTTCCTTCTTTCTGCTGCGCGTCGGTGCTGACACGCGCGTACAATGCAGCTTTGTTCATATACCTTGAATCGATTCCATAGACGGTGCGGCCTGTCGAATCGGAGCTGGGGACAACTGCACTTGGTTCAGCGTCGTTTACCACTTCAAGCGTCCTCCGTGTTGGAAGGACACATCAGTTATCAACCAGACTGGCCGCCGTCACAGGTCGGTATGTGCGGGCAGGGTGAACCAGTGGCATCGGTGCCGCAGAGTGAGCGCGCGATGCAGAAAGTCAAAATCGCGTGATTGCAAAAATGAGAAATCGGGAATTTATAAAAAATTGCTCGTCGTGATTTGTTTCGCGCGAGTGCAAAATTCATTGAGAATAACTTCGTTGCAATTGCCCAAACACAAGCCGCAACTCTTCATCGCGTTTTGGCTCGCGATACCGTTGCTGCAATCCATATTTGATTAAGCAATATACGAAGCAAGCACTACAACCCAACAAAGTAACAACAGCCCCGAGCATCTGTCCGCTTTCTTTAGGACAGCACTTTGCTTGGGCGAGGGGCATTCATTTAAGGTTCATCAAAAAATACGGATGAAGCGTATAGGGTATCGCTACACGGCTTTTAAAACAGGGTGCACAGCGGCGCACCATGGGCGCCATGGTGAAACGGAATTTGCCTTGCTACTTGCCTTGCAGAAAGGCACGTGTGAGGCATGAAGCAAGGCACGACAGCAAGGCACGAGCGTCTGCGGCAATCACAAACGGAGCTTTTCGGGGTCGTACCACTTCGGCACGGGGTCGCGCTCTTTGATGGCTTCAATTAGCGCCTCTCCCCTCGCGGTTACAAAGAGGTCAAATAAGAATTTGTCGCAGTGGTTCACGACATCAATCATCAACCGTTTCATTTCATCGTCGTTCAAGCGCGATAGGTCATTCCATGCAATCTCGCGGTCGGGTGTTGTAACTTTGACATCGGAGTAGTCGCCAGCTCGCGAGGTCGGCACCTTCCCCGCGTGGAAGTCTTCCAGTATTGTGTTGCGAAAACATTCGAGAGCCATCAGCTTGGCGAGCCTGCCGCGCAGGGCATCGTTTCTTGTCAGTTCTGCTAGTTGGTCGGGGTTCATAAGCTATTGAGCATCGTGCCAATCAATGACCGAAATAGATGATCAGCCCGAGTGCGATAGCACCGAGACCAGCAATTGTTGCCTGAAAACCTGCGTAGTATCGGCCTATAAAATATCGCGTCTCTTTTGAAAGTAGTTTCTTGTCCATTTCAGAGTCCTTAGATATATCTTCTCTTACAAGCCCTGTTATTTTAAGTATTCCGTGGATGAGCATTGCTGCACCGATTAAGATTAAGAATATTGACATAGGAATTATTTTTTATTTGTAGGCCCCGCTACTAATTGGCCCCCGAACGTTACGACCGCGCCGCTCGGCGTGACCCACAGGCTATTACTGTTTGGTGCTTTGCCGCCGCCCCCAGTAGAAAGACCGAAGCTCGCATTATAATTTTGCACATACTGCTGTCTACTCTGAGCAGATGTTTGCGACTGAACCTGATTGTAATTCATGTTCTGATAAATCTGTCGGCCAAAAAAGTGGTCTAGTGTATCGCCCGTTGCCTGTAAGCCACTGAGAAGAAGATCGTAGCCTTTAAGCCCAACATCCGCAGCCTTATAGCCCAGAGCGGTTGTGAGCGCATCAAAGCCGAACTTAAATCTTGTTTCGTTCTTCTGTTGAGCCGTAGTTACGTCTGCGTATCTTATGTTCATGTTATATGCATCATACGTGTCAACGGTGAGTTGAGCCGCGCCGTAAACAGCCAGAATTGCAAGAAGCGGGATAACTTCTCCAGTCGGGTCTTTGTTTACGATGGGATTGTCCCTCGCATACCCGTATGAGTTCATAAGTTGAGGGTCTGCAAGAAACTGTTGGAGCGCGGCCTGTCCGTCTCTATTCGGTGTCCCATTAACCCGGTTCAAGATTTCCGTGAGTTTCGGAGTGCCAACTGCCAAGAACGCTGGGTCCTCGCTTAGGAAATCCCCCTTGTTTCCGTCGTAATAGCGCTGCTGCAAATAGTTCAAATTTGACTCGGGATCGGCATATTGCCCGATGTATTGTTTTTGCTCAGTAAACCCGCTGAGCTGCTGAGAGACGCGCGTTGAGCCGTAGGGGTAGTAATCCAAAATTTCCAACGGGCTTCCACTCGCATCTGTCAAGACGTTCGTGCTGTTGAGTTGGTCAGGAAGAAAGTAGCGGGTCGTGGTGGCGGTGCCACCGGAAGATGAGGACGTACTCGTCGCAGGTCGAAGAGCGATAGCAGCCATCACCCAGTCTTGGCTTGCATTGGTCGTGTAGGTGTCCGTGATGGCTCCCGATGTTGTCGCTATTTTGTAGCTCGCTCCGCCAAAGGTGGCGACCGCGGAGTCTTTCCACAGCGTTATCTGACTTGATGTGGCATCGGGGGATGCGCCACCGCCGCCGCCCGTTGTTGTTACTTGCGGTTTAAAGGCGGCAATGGCGGCAGCATAGAGGTCGCTCGTAGTCGTCTTGTACCATGCTGCACTCGTTGATGCGCTAGAGAGAACTTGATCTTCCGTGGCCAGACGTTCGTCGGTGTTGTTGTCCGTTTCTTGCTGACGCAGCGTATACCCGTTACCTGCTGTCCAAGCGTCGCCGCTGTTGTTGCTCCAAGCAACCGAAAAGAACAAGTCGTTTCCGACTGTTGACGTTGCGATGCCTGATGTTGGTGAGTTCGAAGTTCCCGTCTTCGTGCTCGTCGCATTTAGCGGGCTCGATGTAGCGATGCCGGAATACTCGTGAATTGCTATCGTCCCGTCATCGACCGATGACACCGTGAATGATGAGCCGCCGGTAACGTTCTTCGCGTAGTAGATTGCAGCATGGTCTGAACCGTTGATAGCTTCGGCAATCTTCGTGTACGTATTGCTCTTGTTGTCGGTGATATCATTTGCTGCGAGTGTTTGACCAAACTCGGTAATACCGACGACGACGAGATTGCCGCTGGTGACTGCGCTCGAGAATGACACAGAATTTGCAACTGGCGCGAATGTGCTCTGCACGAGTGCTGGCGTTGAAGTGGAAGTACCGCCGCCACCTCCGCCGCCTCCGTATTTCGAGAGTGTTGAAACGACCACATCCGTAGGTATTGTTGGCGTTACGCTTACGGACGGATTGCCACCATTGCCGTTCGCGGACTTCACCACATCAAGCGGCCATGTCGGTGATACGCCAGTAAATGATGACGCGCCGAGACGTATTTGAGTGACGGAGCCGGAAAAATTGACGGTCACCGTCTTCGTCCCAGTAGTGGTCGCAACGAGGTACCAAACTTCGGCTACCATCGCGCCAGTGCGGGTACTTGTAGCCTTGGTAAATGCCCCGCCGTTCCATGAGGCCGAAGCTACAGAGCCCGTGCCGGTGGCGGTCTGTTGGAAATCGGCGGTAAGCACAATGACTGGATTGGGCGCGATAGTTGAAGTCGATACGCTTCCGCCGCCACCCGAGCTTGTTGTGCTGGCAACTTCCACTTCGGCGATGATGGTATCGCCCATGTAAATGTAGTCCGTCGTCGTGGCCGCACTCTTACTCATGTACTTATTCGGGTACGTCGTCGTCGCGTTCTGAAAGACCTTGCGAACTCGCTGATTGAGGTAGTCGTATCCGTATGTCGAACTTGCTGAGCCATTCCCGGCGGATACCATTCGATTTCGGTAATCCCAACTGTACTTTTGCGAGCCCGCCGAAGTCAGATTACCGTTGTTGTCGTAGCTGTAAGTCACTCCGTTTACCGTCGTCGGCGCGTGCGGGTTTGCGTCGCCGGTGCCTGCATAGGTGTATGAACCGACGTCAGATTTGTTCGTAATATCCCCAATGGAATTATAGGTGTACGTCTGTGAGTACGGCGTGGTGCTCGCAACCGTGGTAGAAGCAGATGTGAGGCGATTTACGTCGTCGTAGGTAAAAGCAAGATTAGTCGCGGCGTTATTGTTTGATGTGTCTATAATCTGTACAATGTTGCCATCAGCGTTGTAGCCGTAGGCCTTGTCCTGTAGATCGCCACTGCCGGTTGTAGTAGCAGCAGCGCTGTGCTCTACTACTAGCATCGGATCAACGGTAGTACCTGCCGAGTCTGCATTATAGACTCCGAAGCTCAGTCTTACTGACAGCAGCAACTCCCGCAACATTCAAAGGAAAGTTGTTATATGCAGTAGTGCTGAATGTCGACGTCGAGAAAGTCGTGTTGCTGTACGTCGTCGAAGCAAAACCTTGGTAGTCACTCGGTACAATCGCGGTCGTAGATGCTGTGGTTACACCATAAATACCCGTTGTCGCGTCCGGCAGGTACGTCGTGCCGAAACCGGTCCCGTACAAGGACAAAGTTCCCGCGTCAATGAAGTCCCCGTCGGTTAGTGCCGATGTGTCGAATACGAACACGCTTCGAACTACCTGCGTGAATGTGTTTGAATTCCACCCGGCGTTTATCTCCCAATCGCTAGATTGCGCACTGTGGTCCGAGTTCGTCCCGACTCCGTATATGATCGTCGTAAAGGGCTCACCTGTCGGACCAACGTTGCGCCATGCGCTACCGTCGACCGATGATACTTCGGGAGTTGCATCCGGGTAAAACGTCGAGGTCGTATTACCCACCTTGCCTGGAATAATCTTGTCCGGCGAGAACTTTAGTTTTTTCACGCTAATGATTTGTTCAAGTGCCTGCAGCAGAGCCTCGCGTGCATCTTCGCGGAAACGAGTTGTCGTCGTTGCTCCCGTCGCCTTATTGAACCACGTCCGCGCAATGCTGCCCGTCGCATCTGGCACAAGTACGGGCGGGTTGTGGATCAGGAAGCGCTCGATATCAACGGAACCATCGCGTCCGAAGCCAATTTGCTGACCACCCTTACCCCACACCCGCGCAAACACGGCGACGCCACCATCGTTCGGAATCATCGAAACCACTTGAATGTCGTAGTCACCGCGCGTTACGCGCGCAATCTGTCCGATATTCGCTATTTGCTGGCCCTTGATGTCCGCACGCTCCTTCGCGCTTTTGCCCGCAATCATGTCTACAATGCTCGTAGTTATCAACGTGCCTGTGCTGGTATTAAGCGTTACGGGCGCGGCGGATACGGCAATCGGCTCGGCCTCTGCGCGTTGAAGGGTCTTAATATCGCTCGCGACTTTTGTTGCAACATCGGAAGCCTTCGATGCTGTTAATGCGAATTTCGACAGTGCATTTCGTGCTGCGCCGAGACTTCCACCGCCCGAAGTAATCTGCGTCGTTGATGCGACCGAGTTTAGGTGAGTAAGTCGATAGAGCTGGCTACTGTCGTACGTTTTATTCGTCGTTACACCGTCGCCAAAGAGTGTTGACGTTGCCGCGCCAGTTGGAGCGTACTGAATGCTTACAACTGCATTTACATACTTGGTACCGCCCGGTGCTTCACGCGCAATCGTGTAGAGCAGACCGTTATTATCGTACCCGTATTTCACCACCGAAGCGTCGGGGTACGTCATGTCCGTGACGTTTCCTTGCCGATCGTAATTGTAGGAGGTGGTGTACGCGGTGCCGTCGATCGTCTTCTTTTCCGACGCAACGGCGCCGTCCGCATTGTAGGTGAGGTTTGTTACCGCGTCGGTCGTGGTAGCCGCGCACAATCGGCCTTTACCGTCCTGGCAGGCGTCGTATGCATACGATACATCCGTGCCCGCTGATCCGGTGTAATCCTCAGTAAGAACACGGTTGAGTGCGTCGTACGTATAGTTGACCGTCTGGTTCTTCGCGTCGACTGTCTGAGTGACATCCCCTACAGCGTCATACGTCGACGTTGCCGTCCCAAAGGACGCATCACCTGCCGCGTGAAGATCTTGAGTCGTGAGTTTGTTACCGACCCCGTCATAAGTGAAATTGCGAATATTGCCGAGCGAGTCAGTAATATTCGTGAGGTTCTTGTTGAGGTCATATGCGTACGTGGTTGTTGCAGGCGAACCAGTAATATGCTCGACGACCGTTGCAAGATTTCCATACGCGTCTTTCGCGTAGTCTTTGATCTTGCCGTTTGGATCAGTTGTCGTAACTGTCCATGATTTGTATGCATTTGCGGTATTGCCGACCGAGTTTGCAATAGTCGTGATGCGCTGGAGAGCGTCATAGGAGTACGTAGAGAAGAGCGCGGCGCTTGTTGTGGCTGAGGCACGAGACGAGCCAGTCGCAAAGTACGGTAGTGATTCGGTGTTCAATATTCCGACGTTGTTGTACGTCCAATCCTTCACGGCGTAATTGCTATTCTGCGCCTGCTTTCGCGATTGCAGCTTTCTGTTGAGTCCATCGAAGTAGAGATAGGAAACCGAGGAAGTTGCGGAATTTAGATAGTCGGTCTGCGTAATGCTGGTCGAGCCCGGCGTATTGCTATCCGTATACGCGTAGGTGGACTTTGTGACCAATGCACCTGTTGCAGGATCGGGAATGCTCGAAGTTAGCGGGCGACCATAGCCGTCATACGTCGTTGTATACAGGCGATTGTTCGGATCATACGTCGCCTTCACTTTTCCGGTCGAGTAATCGTATTGGTAGCCGGTCGCTTGGAAAAGCGGGTTTGTAGTAGTCGCGACATAGAGATGATTTGCATCTAGGGTCGAGGTCGAGATATTGCCGTCTGCGTCACGGCTTTGCGTTACCAAACCGTACGTCCCATCATATACTTTCGTTGTTGATGCATACGTCGAACCTGTAATCCAATTTTCCGTCTTCGTCTCGTTGGCAATACTAACGCTGCCGAGCGCGAGACCATCGTAGGTATGCCGCGTCTCGCGTGCTTTGTTAGAACTCTGGTCGACGAGCGTGTCGTCATACGGTAATCCAGTGGCCTGGGTTGTGGTCGAGACTGCATACTGAAATGTTTCAGTACTTTTATCCGAGCCGATGTCGCTGAATGTGCCGTCAGAATTGCCGGAGACTTCGCCGTAGCGAACTATCTGGGTAACATTTCCGGTCGTCGTTGAGTACGAGTAATCAATCGCATTGTCGCGGTGATCTCCCGATGGCCCGGAGTCCTGGGTCATTTCGCGAGCTTTGAAAACGAACGTTGCGTTGCCGCCTGTCGTGGAAGATGTGTCCCATCTATAGAAGGTGCGTCGCAATAGAGTGCCGTCCGACGCTTTCGCAACATCGATCCGATATGGGTGGTTTATCTGTCCCCATCCATCGTTCTGTTCGCCCTTCGATGAATTGAAGGATATGCCCTGATCGAAATATGTGGTCGTTAGCGTTGTGCCGTCAGTCTCGGTCGATGTAGCAAAACCCGCAAATTTGCGGTCACGCAAGTTGGATGGCATGTACTGTATGGCACCACCATACGTATAGCTCTTCGAAATTGTTGTGCCGAGACCATCGCTCTTGTTGATGCTCGCGACAGTAAGCAGTGAATATGGAAGACTGAGATTAGTTTCGTCGACGCTCTCTGCATAAGTAACGCTTGTTGTGCCGCCTTGCGGGAAGGTAATGCTGGAGAGCACGTCTTGTGCGTGCTGCCCCAGGCCATTGAAGTTTCCATACTCGTTGTAACAAATATTCCCGTCGAACGTCGTCCCGCTGAGTTCGCCGTAAACAATGTGTGGTCCCCATTGCACTGGCGTACTTGTCGCCCATCCGTGGCCCGTGTTCAGCATGTAGACAGAGTAGTCTGCTACCTGAAGGCCCGAAGAATTGGACGGCATCTGGTACGCGCGAATTAAGTCCGGGAGACCATCGCCGTTGATATCGAGAAATCGAACGCCTCGATCGTAGTACGAACTTCCGGACTGATAGAGTGTGCTTGTGGCGACCGTCCATAGTGGGTCTGGTGTGGACTCCCATCCTGTTCCTGTATTTAGCAGCACATACGTATTGCTACTGTCCGAATAGATCCAGTCCGGCAAGCCATCGCCATTAACATCGATCAGTTGATTATTATTGATCTGGTTTGCATCAGAGCCAGATGATGCAAACTGTTTCGGAGGGAAATAGACTGTCGTCGTCGCATCATCCCACACAGAGCCGTTTCCGAAATATGCTGCATCGCTGACAGCGGCAGCATCGCTTCCCAATTCGAAATCAGGCAGCCCGTCGCCATTCACATCACCGAGAATGCCGGTGGTTGCGTTTAGGCTCCCCGAGCTTTGCAAATAGAACACTGGGATCGTTCCGCTGTATGGACTTCCAGCAAAACTGTACGATCCTGGAATGCTCGTGTTCTGGTAGAGCGCATTCGTCATTGTTGCGGTGGAGACATTCCAAACGCCCTGCACGAGGTCTGCTTTCCCATCGGCATTGAGGTCAACTAGCCTCGTTCCGCGCTCTGTGGGGTCGCGAGGAATGCAGGTGTTGAGTTGAGTCGCATAATAGAGACCGCCGGGCGAAGAGACGCCCGATGTATTACCCTGCTTGCTATATGCGTCGTACACCGCGCTGCTAGAATTGCCATAGAAGGTCGCGACGTCGTTTCGGCCATCTCCGTTCATGTCCGCAACTACATAGCCCGCACCGGGAATGCCGCCAAATGCGCCGGATGGGCCGTACGGACTGCCTGATACGTACTGCGTGGAAGTGCTCTCGTAGCCGAGTGTCATCGCTGGATAGGAGACCTCTGCTCCGGCGGCATTCCATCCGTTCTCTTGAACGCTTGTAAGCAGCGAGCGAGAGCCGTTGTTGCCGCTCGCGTACGACAGATTGTATTGGCGAACCGTCGTACCACTTATCGCCGCGTTGATTTGCGAAATACGATAGTTTGTGACTACCTTGAAACCTGGCTGATAATTTTCGTACGGATCGGGACGGGCTTGCGTGACAAACGAGACCGTAAACGGCCCGTCGGCTCCGCCATTTCCCGTGTAGATGATCTGTGACGGATATATTTGTCCGCTGTCCTTTGTGTACGTGAACCGCACGTAGTTGTTGTTGGTGTCGCGGATCTCGTTGAGCATCCATTTATAGATTTTTGTCGAACTCGCGGATGCATTTTGCTGGGCGTTATCACTGGCTCCGAACGTGTATCGCGTGCCGTTTTTGTCATACATCGTCCAGACGTTGTTGGTTAAGCTGTATGAATTGAAATGACCATCGTCGATTCGCGCTACAAACGTTTGTGTCGTTGTGCCGTTGGACGAGGTGGCCAATTCTCCATCTATGGAGGAAGTGAAATGCGGCACGTTGTAGAGGTTCTGCGAACCGGTCTTGTTCAGAAGCTGGATGTACGGAATTGAAACGGACCATCCATATCCGACAATACTGTCCTCTCCGTCCTGGCTGTTATATGTCAATGCGAGCGAGGGCTGTAAGCCGTTTCTGCCCGGAGGGATGTCTATTGGAATGGTTTGAGTTAGTGCGCCACTTGCGCCATCTACCCTTGGGGCCGCATTCTGTCCGGTAAACACAGTTGGGTCAGCGATTGTCGGCTCGCCGCTACCGCCAAATCCAGCCATGGCGCTGAGAGGAGCTGGCCCCGGCTTGCTTAAAGCTGTTTCGGCGGTCGCATCGGACGCAGGGGCCGAAGCTTGATTGTTCGCAGTCGTGTCAGGTGCCGTGTTCGCGTCAGCTGATGGCTGCGTGGCGTCAACGCCAGGTATTGAGAAGTCATTAGCGGGAGGCGTGGGAGATGACGAGGAGCCGGAACTAGTATCTATAGACGTGGTGTCAGTGGGTGTCGTTCCCGTTCCCCCATCCTGAGCAAAAGCAACTTCGAGAGGCGTAAGAATAAAGCTAAAACAAAGGGCGAGAGCGAAGAGCTTCCGCAGAGCGATTAATTTTCGACACCAAAGAAATTTGCCCCGATCCATACGTAAGAAAAATTGACCCCGATGCCGCGAGTATACGCGTGCAAAAAGTTGTCAAGTTTGAAAAGTGCAGTCCTTTTCGGGAGAAAAGTTTCAGGAAATTTGACAGCCCGCGGATTCATTCTGAGGAATTTCCATCTCGGCTACCCGAGATTGTTCACTTTCATGAATCAAATGTTTGGGTTCTCGGGTAGCCGAGATGTAAATCTCAAGAAATATTCAAGATGCTCTTGAGAAAAGCTGCTCAAAAAAGTTATCCACAGTTGCAACGAAAAACGATACGACGCGAAAATCAAGAGTGCGCAAGACGCGGACACATTCATCTGCCCAATCATCCGCGCAACTACTTTGTCGGCCGAAACTTTGTCGACTGCGCCTCGTGCGGCGTTCGTTCAATCAAATATTCCGTTTCAGCTATCATTGCGGTAACTGACCTCATTTCTCCAACACCACCCATCCTCACCGGTACCGGGACTCTTGCATGGCACCGCAGAAGCATTTGGCGGTATCGGCCAACACCACTCAAGTCTTTTCTCCGGAACACAGAGG
>WNFG01001083.1_pt1 | contig 41055 bp, 52 predicted proteins | sample 5400431 | NCBI WGS metagenome assembly WNFG01 (sample SAMN13153346, study PRJNA577476) | soil metagenome | isolation source: 120 cm saprolite under Douglas fir tree site 2 hole 3 replicate 2 | place: USA:California | collected 2015-04-18
GTTGCAACAATACGGCGGCGAAACTCATCGAGAGTCAATATCGGCGGACCCCAGGGCAACTCTTGAAGGTCTGGATGCGCCAATTTCAATTCGTGAAGGGCAATAGCGTAAGTCTTTAAGGCTGCGACACACCAATCCAAGAAAGTCTTCGGTAGAAAAATTGGCCCGTTACTTTCCCGCAAGTCACCATCGGCATATCCGTATGCTCCATGCGTATATTTTGAAAGCTGAACGAAGAATCTGCGGACCCACCCTTTCGGATTTTGGGCGAATAAAGAATCGCTCGTCGTTGCCTTAAGATGCTTTTCCAGAGCGTTTATCGCAGGAGTCCTTGGCAGCAGATCGGCAGCCCATCCTAATTTGATTCTATCCTCACCTGCCCTCCAAGCCTTAAAGTCGTCTGCGTTTTTGCTGATTGTCAGTTGTGTTGCAATTGTGACTTGCTCCACGACATTCCGAAGGCAGGAATATGCCACTCGGTAATAGCCGACCAATGCTGAGTAGGTAGCCGCTTGAAATTCGTCAGTCGCATCACACGCGGCTATCGCGGTGGGAGATTCTTTGGAGTTTTTGGTGAGGGCCTGGACACCGCCAACTACGCGGGGCCATATACGCCAAAATTCCCACATCTGACTTAGCTGCGAACCGTACTTGTCAGATGTTCTGATGCTCACATCATCAGGCAAGTCAACGATGCTACGCCAAGTAGCCTTGTCGATGAGATCAGTGGGACCCGCATACTCACCGGGAGTCAAAGCGAAGTCGTCTTTCTCAAGCATGTAACGTCTAGCTCGAAAATCTGAGGAAGGAAGCGGCTTCATCTTTCACCTTAACCCCGCGAGAGTTGGTTAACAAAAAGAAGAGTAAACGGTTCGCGCACCATCTGGAAGCTAGATTTTCCAGGAGACCTTCAGCTAACCTGTCGAAATGGCACAACAAACTAGTGAAGAAACGTTGGAGAGCATTTTAGAACTGATCTCACGACGAACCGATACATACCAAATCGGCGTGCAGACAACTGTTTGCTGGAACTCCGATTCCGGCTGGCTGAATTCCATTACAAAACTTGAGTTCATTCGTAAAGAAGAAAAAGCACCCGCAGAGATGGCGAACAAATATCAGAGCATACAGATTATCCGGCGTCTCTTGACTCCGAATGAGGTCACGACTCTTCTCAAACAGCTTGTTGAAAAGCATTCCCTAGAGATAGGTGCTGGCACGAAAGAACTGCCGCACGACGGTAGATTTTCAATCGGGGGTAGAACTCGGCAACCGCATTCTGAATGGTCACAATGGCCTGCTGATATCTTTGACATTCAGTCGAGCAGTTCGACTGGACAAACTTGGCCGCCCGATCAGGCGCTAATAGCTTTGAATGCGCCTTACTATCCCTCTCTTGAATACGTCGTCTCTGACCTTTTCGGGATTCGAGTTCAAGGCTGGACAAACTACTTGCGTGGGCAGGTGATGGTTGTTCTGCCAGATTTCAGAGCGCGAATTTCAAAACTGACTGTCGCGATGACGTATGTGAGAGCCGATTTGGAATGCCCCTTCCTTCAGCCGACCGAGCTTATCATGAAGACTTATGCAGAGAGTCGTAACGTGCGACTGATGCAAGAAACAACTCGTTTGCAGGAGACGTTCGTGCAGTTTGACTTACCTGACCGCGCATCATTTGTCAGCATGGCCCTGATGTGCGCATCCACCGGAGATGTGTTAGACGAGAAGGTATTCCGAGAGGGCGTACCCTACCGAGACCCAAACGTGGTCGTAATGGAACCGCTCACACCAGAAATTGAGCAACTGCTTCTGACTGGTGAAGGTGAAACCATAGAATTCAAAGAGAAGCTAGATACCAATAGCCGGAGGCTTGCAAAAACGGCCACAGCTTTCGCCAATACAAATGGGGGAACGATTGTCTTCGGTATTGATGATGACCAACGGGTTGTGGGTTGCGATATTCGAGGAATGGCCGAAACAATCACAAACATTCTGCGTAGCCATTGCGACCCTCCACCGAGTTTCACGATGAAAATCGTTAAATACGACAATAAGGAACTGTTCGTTGTTCGAATCGCTCAATCATCAGCTACGGTGCATGTGGTGAGAGAACTCGGCCCATTCATTCGAGCGAATAAGTCCAACAGGTCCCCAACCAGTCACGAATTGGAACTTTTGCAGAAGCGGCGTAGTTCTAGCAGCAACTCACCACTCTCTTCTTGGATGATTCAATGAGCAGAGAAAGGAACGAATATTGAAATGGCCGAGGCAGCCAAGAAACAGATTAAGGTGCTGGTCATCGGCGTTAACCACAACATTCAACGGCGTCAAGATACGATTCCAGAGCTAGCGCCCGTGCGAGACCAGTTTTGAACAGCGTCTTCGTCAATTCATCCAAGAACAGAAGATCGATCTCATTGCAGAGGAAGCAGGTGACGATACAGAAGTTTGGAAAAATTTGAAAATGCAAGACGTGTTAGGGGAGATCGTGGATAGTGCGTCTTCCCCAATAGCCAAGACGATTGCCGACGAATATAAAGTGAGGCACGAGGATGTAGACGTAGACGTTCGTGTCGTGAACGAGAACGATATTGAGTCAATCAAGAAACGCGAAGAAGCAATGACGGAGAAGATTCTGAAAGTGCTAGGAGCCGCCGAGCGTGTTGTTGTAATTGTGGGAGAACTCCATCGCAAGGGCATGGTCCAGCGTCTCAAGGACAAAGGCATGATTGTGGGGAGTGTGCCCTTCCCATGAACCAACAGCGCCCGAAAGTCGAACCGATTCGCCAGCCGACTCTATTCCAGATGGAGAAATTGGAAGAGGCAGCCGAACTCGCAGGCGAGCTAAAGATCGAACGCCCGTATTCCTTGCCAGGAATCCTTCTCGGCACTTCGGCTTTCACCGCAAACGGTTGGGAAGGTAGTTTCTACCCTCCTGGCATGAAGTCTCGCGACTTCCTTTCCTACTACGCAACGCAGTTTGCCACGGTCGAAGTGGACTCTACGTTCTACGGATGCCCTTCCGCGAGCACGGTCAACAACTGGTCCGCCCGAACTCCAGAGGACTTCATCTTCTCTGTGAAAATTCCGCAGGTCATTACGCATGAAAAGGCGCTGGTGGATTGCGATTCAGAATTCGATGAGTTCGTGAAAACGATGGACATTCTCGGCCCAAAGCTCGGCCCGATGGTATTTCAGTTTCCGTTGTTCGACCGCTGGAAATTCTCGAAGCAAGATCATTTTCTCGCCGTATTGGCACCTTTCCTGAAGAAGCTTCCTACCGATCACAAATTTGTAATCGAGATTCGGAACAAGACCTGGCTCGATGCCAAATTCGCGGACGTGCTCCGGGAGCACAATGTTGCTTTGGCATTGACCGACACATCGTTTGTGCCGAGGCCGTGGGAAATGAAAGAGAAGTTCGATCTGATTACCGCCGACTTCGCTTACGTTCGATGGCTTGGGGATCGCAAAGGGATCGAGAAACAGACGACGACGTGGGACAAGACCGTCATCGACCGCACCAGCGATTTGAAGAATTGGGTTGACGTTTTCAAATCACTGGTGAGCAACAGCAAGGTTTTGAAGATTTTTGCATTTTCCAACAACCACTACGCGGGGCATGGTCCTGCGACGGCCAAACTCTTTATGGATTTGTGGAACAAGGAACAGCAATAGAATTATACTTCCGAGCCGCTTAGGTTAAGATAACCGATGCGAAAGTTGCTGCGGGTCCGAGTCATCGCGCCTGCTCTCCACGCTTTGTTGTTTGCGATAGCCTTCCCTCTCGCGCAAGTCTCAAGTGGTCCTCTTGGACGTGCGAGGTTGCCTTTGTTCATTCTCTGGCTTGCGGATTTACCATTTTCGATCATCGCTCAAGTATTGTCGCTCGGTGCTTCGCAAGCTCTGCGTCCCCGCATCGAATCTGCTTGGCTCCCCTGGGCGCTGTGGGGCGTCACCGGAACGATATGGTGGTATTTCTTAGGTATTTCTATCGAAGCCTGGATAAAGCGTTTCTCAAAGAAAACCTAAAGTACATGGACTTGTGGGACAAGAAATCGTAAGCTGATTTTCCCGATTCTCCTACCTATTAAACCTAACTTCCGAGTTCATCATGCCGATCAGCAAGTGCATCGTCCGTTTGAAAGACTGCCACGACACCGAACATAGTGTCGTTGTTTATGCAGAATCGTTATACGAAGCCGTCCTTCGCGGATTGAATCGCTTGGGAGATGTAGGATGGGAATCCGACACGAACGAAACGATAAAGCAAGTCGAAGTTGAGATTCACCAAGAGCCTACCAGACACATAGTTGATGTCCCGAAGCTGTTGAAGTGGATTGAACAAAATTCAATGTATCCAGGACAGGAAACTCGCAAAGAAAAACTGCGGAAGCTACTCGGCAAACGATAGAGCAAGCCGTGTCCGGTACGGATTCGATATACTGCCATCATGTTGATGGTGATCTTGGGCGCTGGAGCGTCCTTCGACTCGTCTCATGCCTACCGACCTGTTTACCCCTTGAGCGGGGGCAGCAACCAAAATTTCGGCGTCAGTGCTCCGCGTCCAGACGATGGAGGCCCGTGGCGTCCACCTCTAGCGAAAGACCTATTCCTTGACCGCCATCATGCGCTTGGCGGCATTGTGACGAATTATCCCAAACTGAGTCACATACTCCCCTATCTGCGAGAACCATCAAATAGCAGAAGTGTGGAAGAAATCCTTGAGTCTCTGCAAGAGGAAGGCAAAGATAACCCGGAGAGCCAGCGCGAATTTGCCTCTGTCCGATACTATCTGTGCGAGTTGCTCCACAAAGTCACAGAAGGATGGCTAGAAAAAACAAATCGCGTCACAAACTATGCACCATTGCTGAGGGATGTATTACGATTCAACCGCTCCCCAGAGCCAGTATGCTTGGTCACTTTTAACTACGACCTGTTGCTTGAGAATGCCCTGTTTACTTTTAACTTCAAACTCAATACTCCCGAACTGCATCTCGGCTCCCATCCGATTCTCAAACTTTTCAAACTGCATGGCTCGACAAATTGGTCTAGGCTCGTGAAGGGTCAACACGGCAATCGGCTTCAGCCTCAACACATCATCGAACAAGCAGACACAATCAAAGTGTCTGACACTTTCGTTCTTGCTAACGCAACGGAGGTGAACGACATGTTCAAATTTGAAGACCCTATTTTTCCAGCAATCGCGATTCCTGTACAAACAAAGTCGGAAAGATATTTTGAATGTCCACACGCTCATCTGACCTATCTCGGGCAAATGCTGGACAATGTTACAAAGATTCTCATAATTGGATGGCAGGCCAAAGAAGCACATTTCTTGCAAATGCTGAAACCTAAGCTGCCACTACTGAGACAAATTATGGTAGTCGGAGCAAACGCGCCGGATGCGGAGAAAGTCCTCCGGTATTTCTTAGAAGAGATCGGTAAGCGAATCTTGCCACTGAACCGCTATGTAGGTCAGGGAGGGTTCACCGACTTTATTGTCAATCAGGAAGGACAAGATTTCTTCAAGGCATATTAGCCACGCCTTGAACCTTGCTGCCCTACCGCGAGGGGCGCGGCAGGATTTTTTCCCGAACTTGGAGGCGGAGCCACGGCCAGCTACGACTCTGTACGTAGCGTTCAAATACCGTCTGCTCTGATTCTCGATCAATTTTCACCGTCATTGCGGGCACGTCAGGAGTGAATTGCAACAGACAGAGAACCGTCTTCCCATCATCGAGTGGCAAAAAGTTGATAATCACAGGGGTTTCACTCGTCCAGTTCGTCTAACCGTAGTTAGCTTGCAACTCAATCGCGGCCCATTCGAGTTTGGTGGGCGTATACAGAGCATCTCCGAGGCGGTCAATCGTTTTGTTCTCAACTGTCGCTTGCGCTAGGACTTGGTGGAACAGCACTGAACGAACTCCAGGCAGTCCGGCCAGGAGGACCAACACCCAAACTATATTTGATCGTTGCATTGTCCCTCCTCAGAAAAGCATTTTGAACTAACGTATCGCCCGGTGATTAGAGTCCTGGAACTGGTTCGGCAGAGCGCCGTCACCCTGCGCTTCTATTCGTTCTAAATTCGCAAAGTTGACATGGGTAGTAAGCCTTGACGGAAAGAAAACACAGTCAGAAACGTACAAGGTTCTAGCCATTCTGGACAAGCCCAAAGCCGACCAAAAATAGCACCCCCGTGTAGAGGAGCGTCACGTTATGAAGATGCGGCTCGCGTGCGCAAAACCGATGCCTGCGCCTCGACTGATTTGGGCACACCTTCAGCGTCGAGTTCGCCGCGTTCGAGAAGCCCGAGTATCTGGTCTGTGGTCAGCGTAAAATCCTTACCCACCGGGAAGATTATTTCGCCATCGGCTGACTGCATCGGGAAGCCCACAGCCATCCCATGTTGCCGTAGGAGGTGGACGGCCTTCACAATATCGTCTGCTCTCTCCGCGTAGTTGTTCACGGCAAGCTCTCCGAATCCGACATCATTGCGGAAACGGAGGAGCCAGTCTATAGGCCAAGGACGGTCTGCCCACAGGTTTCCCACAGCTTCTCCACGCCCTTTCGCGATCCACAGGCTCTAGGGCGCTAGTTTTATCCCCTCCCTGTTATTCGCGACGCTGGGATGGATTGGGGAACATAGATCACCGCGTTGTAGATCGGAACGTTCGCAACCGTCTGGATAATGAACTTCCAATCCGTCCGACCGCCTGGCTGCAAGCCAGCTTGAGGAAAGGAGAAATCAATTCGGATTGGACCTGACCCGGCGATTCGCGAGGCTCCAAATTCGCTTACGGAAAGATGGCCGCCACCGCCCAATCCAGGCGGGACATACGTGGCCCCGTTTGCCATCCATATTCTTGCTTCAGCTTCGCCAATCCAGCGCGACACCATCACATGTCTATGAGGGATCGGGCCAGAAGCAGCACCAGCACCACGAGGATAGAGGGCGTAGTAGCCAGGAAGCAATTAACTCTCCCTAACAAACCAACGGCCATAATACTGCGTGTTCACCCATAGGTCTAGGTGCCATAGTTATCCGCTCGTCTCAACTATGATTTGCGCCGGGGCATCTGCGATCACTTCAGGCACTCCCCGATACTCCGCGATCTTTCCCGTCACGCAGACTCGCTTTTGGTTGTACTCGACCTCCGGCCTACCAAACTTGCTCCGGTTGCTTCCCCAAATCACGATGGTGAAGATTTGACTCGGATACGGCTTGTCAAGGTTGAGGAACGTCGGCTGTCCTTTTGTTGAAGCCGCATACCGCGTGCTGACTACGATGCCACAAACTGTCGCTGTTTCTCCGACGTGATCTTTCGCCTCGGCTGCGGTGAACTTCTTCTGAGCGTGGGCGGGCAAGACAAGAAGTGTTCCCATCGTGAGCAACAACAGCGCCCTTATTGCTTTCATGCGAACCCTCCGCGACTAAAAATGTCTATGCTGAGAATCTTATCCGCATTGATCGGTCAGCTTTTCTAGTGCATCTTCCTTCGTGAGGTCGTAATCCTCGGTCCAGACTCTCAAATCCTCGTCCGCCGTTTCATCATAGATGTCGTGAAAACCGTAGGACTCAAAGCCTCCAACCAGATAATCGCCTTTGTCGGGATCGTGACCGCCGAACCACTCCAGTACGTCGTAGGAGGATTTTGTAGCCACGATGAAAATAATCACAGCCAGATATACGGTGGGAAACCACACCCCGGGCCGCTTTGGGCGAGAAGTTTGTCGATGCGATGTTCAATGGAAAAAGAAAGAGGGAGCAAGAGATCAACATCGCCATTTTCCTGGTGCCCCGCATGACGGATTCCCTATTTGCAGACGCCGCACTTCCCGCCTTCTTTGGCACAATGCTTGCAGTACTTGCAATTCTTGCAGGCGTGGCAGGGGTCGGCACCTGTGCAGGTCGCTGCGGCAGTGCCCAACGGAACTTGGCTGAGGAGAAGAATCCACAACATGATGTGAGCCAGAACAAAGAGGAATCGTGATATCAGCATTACCATGTCCTCCAAACGAGAATTTGGGACACGAAATATGCGCGTAGCATGAGCCGATTCTCCGCCTCCGTCAAGGTTACTCATATTGAAGATGCGGTACGTTAATCCTTGACACCGTTCCACCTCGGGTAGAATGTAGATGCAGTTAATCCCCCACAGACCGTCGATGGAGGCACCAGCCCATGCGAGTCGCGTGCTCAATCTTTCTTTCGGCGCTAATGGTTTATCCGAGTTGTGGACAATCTACTGGACAGCAAACACAACAAACCAAGGACCAGCCGCCATCTCAGAAGCCTGAAACAGTATCCCTTAAGCAGCCGCTTGCGTTCGGTTTGGAAGATGGCACTCCTATCAAACTTCGACTCACAAGAAATCTGTCTTCGGCGGATGCGACCACAGGTGATCGAGTAGATTTCGAGGTGCTTGAAGACATAAAGGTGAAGGACGTGATCGTGGTTCCGCGTGGTGGTCTCGCTCTGGCAACAATAACTGAGGCAGAACACAAGCGTCGAATGGCTCGTGGCGGCAAGTTGAATGTGAACATTGACGATGTGCGTCTTGCGGATGGAGAAAAGGCACCATTGCGAGCCGTAAAAGAAGTGAAGGGCGGCGGTCACACAGGAGCGATGACAGGTGCGATCATCGGGACCGCCATTGTCTTTTTTCCTGCGGCTCCGCTATTTCTGTTCATTCACGGGAAGGACATCACGATTCCAAAGGGAACAGAGATCACTGCTTACATCAACGGAGATATTCCACTGGACCCGAAGAGATTTGCCACTCAAGCAACGGCCAATCCCGAAGCGGGTGCAGCATCAGGTCAGGCGACACCAATCTCTCCGGCCCCGCAAAATGGAAGCGGAGCGGACCCTGCACTCTCGACAGTTGACCTCAAATCCACGCCAGACGGGGCAGAGATCACGGTAGACGAGAAGTTCATGGGCAGCACTCCCTCGTCATTGCGACTTGCCGTGGGCGACCACAAGATAAAGTTGGAGAAGCCCGGCTTTAAGACTTGGGAGAGAACTTTGACTGTGGGCGCGGGAGCGACCGCGACGGTAAATGCCACGCTCGAAAAACAGGAGTGAGGGCGTACTCTGGCTAGGCCTTCAGAAATTGTCCGACTTACCTGGATTAGAGGGCGCGGAGAGCACTCTACCTCCGAGGTGAAACTCGAATCTTAGAGTTGCTAATGCGGTTGTGGCAAAGTGGCATTTGCGACCAGCTTGAGGATCATTCGGATTCCCCTGGTCACAGAAACGATAAAATCCGACCCTAAAACCCCATCGGGTATGCGATGCCGAACGAATGTCTTGTCTTATTTCAATTCCTTGAAGGCGATTCGATTGAATCTTGCACGGGTTGCTTAGGGTCGCCCACACGCAGCCAGTTGGGAGGACGTATGTTAGGTACGACCTTCCCGCTCCGTCGTTTCTGATGACAACGCCCGCCGATGGCAGCCACGCGCTCTTGTCAAACTGAGAGGTCCAGAGCCAGTTGCGCTCTATGGTTGCTATGAACCCCACTCGATAATTGGCGAAACCTATGGCAGAAGCACTAAGCTTCAGGGAATTGCCATCATTGGTGATGGCTTTTCTGTCCGGCGAATAGGCACTGCTGACCTGAAATTCCATCTGCTTTGCAACTGGAATTTCAAGAGAGGGGCCAAATGCAGTGGATGGTAGCTTGTAACCCAAGGATGTTTCCGAGCCGATCTCAGTATCTAACAACAGTCGTGGTCTACGGTCTGCGAACGCTTGGCTCGACGCCTGCAACGAATAGAACAAACAGACAATCCCCGTTAGCGCGATTCTCACGACGAGGGACAAGAGCGTGTAGGTACGCATTTAATTGGCTACGATCCTCACTCGACTGTCGAATATCTGATAGTCCATAAACTGACCACGACACCAGTAGACTTGCTTCTTCTTGTAGCGAGCCTCCGTAAAAATGGTCAGAGGAACGCGCCGAGGAGCCTCATCCGCTCCCTTGAGCCAGCCGTAGGTAAGGACAACTTGACACTCCTCCCATCCTCGATACGCCTTCAACTTGTCAGAAAGGTCCAAATGCTCCGATATACGGACAATGTTTGTTTTCTCGTCCGTCCAAACTTCCCCGTAGCATGCAACGGCGACAGTCTTGCTGATTGTGAAGAGGCCATAATCATCGACGGGTGCAAATGGACACAAGTTATCCTCGACACTGGCGTAATACTGAAAGACTTTCATCGTTCGCTCGTTCACAACTACGTCGGCGGCTTGATGAACCTTTAGTCGAAATTCCGTTCCAATCATCTTGGGCAGCTTCGACCATTCGTCAGCCGGGAGCACCCAATCATTCCAACGGGGCGTAGGCATCTCTTCGTACTCCCTCTTGCCGTCGGGATATCTACGAAAACTTTGAGCGCCATCGATAACCCGGACTTGAAACTCTGCTTCTGCAACGGACTCCTTGTCTCCCATGCCCCATTCAAAACTCTGCACCGCGATGTAGTTGTGCATACTGTCTGCCAGAAGTTGAGCCTTGCTCCGTAGCACCTTAACTTCGCCGGGTTCCTCGGGTCGGTGTTGTAGCCCATCAGAACGGACTGGTACGAATTTTGGATTGTGGTCAGGGGATGGCAGGAATTTTGGGTAGAGGTCCGCCGAGACTGACAAAATATTCCTCGTCGGGAAAATCTTCTGTGCTAGGAAGGGCCGCACTTTGCTCACGAAGTCTACGAGGGTTTGAACCGGCACAGCCACCGCGGTCATGCCATTGCTCCCGCTCAAAATACCTAGAATCTTTTCAGTTTTTCTATCAACGACGATGCCGCCGCTGGCACCCTTTATGCGATTCGCATCAACGCGGAACTCGTAGTCAAAGGCGAGGAGGCCCGATGTCGTCGGGGCTTTGAACGTGGCGGAAAATCGGGTCAGTCGGCGGGTAGGGAAACCGTGGGAGAAACCGTAGATGTCTACTTCCTGGCCGACTTGCAACTCGTCGAGACTGTAAGCCAGACCATGATGATGGGGTAGCGAGCGCCTTAATTCGAAGATGGCGAGATCACGATTTCTTGCAAATGGAAGCACGTCCCCTTTCCCGACATTGTTCGCGGTAGCGCCCTCATCTTTCGCACCCGTGGCAAAGTATCGTTTGATAATTTTGTCCCCTTTGATCTTATGGGTCCGCGTGGTCACTGCTACGTGATAGTTGGTTGCGATGAACCGGCACTCAGCATCCAGGCAAAAGCCCGTGCCGAAGTCCGCATCTAGGTTGAGCGCAGGCACAGGCTTCCCCGTGATGCCAAGTTTTGCCGAGGGAGTAAGCCTTACCGAGCTAATAGGAACGACGATCTCGCCAAAATCCTTAGTGTGTTCCGTGGAAGAAGGCGGGATTGTCGAGGGACTCGGCAAGGCTGTTTGGGCCGCAGCGATGGGTGATAGGCTGGAACACGCGACTAAGATCGGAATAATTTCGCGCAAAATCATCAGATGTCACCCGACTCTGAATCAGTCGGTTCTGACGCCTTGCATGCGCTATTCCATAAATTATCAACTCAATACAAAGGGTTTGGCGTGATTGGCGATGACGACTGGACCAAATTGGAACAATTGAGAAGAAAGCAGACCGTTTCGGGAGGGGATGCCAGACGAACTCACCGTACGGGAGAATATCAAGTCAGGTATAGACCTCATGTAGTTTACTGTACGTATTAGAAATTACTTGACACTATAACTAGTTGTGACATATAAGACGCCCTGCGTGCGGGCACCCTAGCGCCAACCTTGGCCTAAACTTTGGAAGGGGCGGGCCAGGATGGATGACCCCATAGTGCCGGGGTGCCCTTTTTCTAATTGTATAGTCGCGGAGACCAACCTATGCGAAACACCCCTACAGAACTTGAAGAAGACTCCGCACCCAAGGAAATCGTAGTAGATCAAAGTACGGGTAAGCGACTTGAGGAATTGTGCTCTCAGATGACCGATACCTGCGGGCTAGTCGAGGCCATTTTGCAGTTAGCCATCGAAGAGACCAGTGAAAAGCGAGTAGCCTATATGAGAACTGCTTTGAACCTCTCTGCTCGGGGAACGAAATCGATCAAGATGTTTTTGAGCGAATGGAGTGTTTTAGTCGAGGAATCCAAAAGGCGAGAGAATTCCGGGGACTCTACAATGGGGGAGCCAGACCTCGTTCTGATCCTCAATTCGATGGCGGCCCTCGGCCTTATTACTAAGAACGATCCTCAGCCGTTAGCTGAAATAGAACGAAGCGCCGTCATAAGGGCGCTGCAAGAAACTAGGGGAGATAGGATAGCGGCCTCACGAATTCTTGGCATCGGCAGGACGACCCTGTACCGCAAGGTAAAAGAGTACAACCTAACTCCCTACCTGTGAATTCCGAGAAGAGAATGCCTCCACTCGGAACATCTCTTAGATATGCAGACAGACTGGCGGAAGATGTTATTGACGCCTGGAACGCTGCACCGGCAAATTTGACTCCTGAATTCGGGGCTTTGGTCCATGTGACTTTTCTCTATAAGACCGCTAGACACAGGGCAGAAAACCACAGGGCCTTTGACATTCTGAGCGGCAGTGATGAAGCCAAAGAGAGGGCGGCTCGCTCGATGTTTGTGCGAACGTACAAGGTCTATTCCGCTAGGGCTGCAAGATTCAACTAGGTGAAAGCTGTGGACCTTGATGTGCATGGGGAAAAGTATCAATCCATCTGCACTCTATAGGAGGTCTAGATGAAAGTGCTGAAGGCCGCTGGATTCATCCTTACTACGATTGTGACGCTTTTTCCCTTGCCGCCGAGTGCTCGGGCCAACCAACCCATTCGGACACTGGGTAACGATAGCCTCGGCGAAACAGTAAAGCAGTTCCGAACTCACTACGCAAGAGCCGCGTGCGGGAGAATCACTTCCCTGGATATAAACCCTCAGACTTTGGTTCACTCAGAAAACATGGACGACACGGATTGCTGTCTAAATGACAGAGACTCGTTGACTGAAGTTTCACAATTCCCAATTCTGAACCTCGATGACTGCGCGTTTCATGCCTCTTTTGCGAATGGTAAGTTATTTGCGCTCACATACGTGCTGGACGTTCGGTCTATTCAGGCCGTTCTAGACCACTTTGTAAAACTCTATGGACCGCCTACTCGAATGTTGACAGACCCAGAAGACACTGCCGAACTGAACTTAGTTGATTGGTGGGAAGGATTGATGATTTTAGGGCTGCGCACGGCTACCATCAATGAAGATGCGTTCGCCAAGTATTCGTTGCGCAAGGTGGGAGAGCCGCCGTTACACGTGGTTTATGTTGAGCTTTGGGTAGTCCATTTGTGACACGTCATCAGCAATTGCGGTTGTTGCGTCAATTCTCTCTCAGTGAGACAATCCGCCAATGATTATTGGTGATCGCCTCCGCGTACTGCGTGAGGAAAAGAAACTCTCCCAAGGCGACGTTGAAAAGCGCACTGGCCTGTTGCGATGCTACATTTCTCGTGTCGAGAATGGTCACACTGTTCCCGCCATTGAAACGCTGGAAAAGATGGCACGCGCCTTCGAGGTCCCACTCTATCAACTATTCTATGAAGGTGAAGAGCCGCCCGACGTGCCAGCTATTCTCAAGCGAAAGTCCTCCGACAAAGGCGCTTGGGGAGATTTCGGCAAGGATGCGCAATATCTGGAAAAGCTACGCAAGGCGTTAGGAAAACTCTCTGAAGAACAAGATCGCAAGCTTATCCTCCATATCGCGCAGAAGATGGTCCGTCGCTAAGGCATTCTCCCGAACTGCCTCTCCGCCCGATTCGCGCCATTCTTTCGTCCTCCAGTAATAGCCGTCGCGCCGGTCCAGGTCGAACACTTTCTCGGACCTCATTTCACCAAGCGCGTGGTATACTAATGGCGTATCAAGAGAGGGCGTGCAATCAGCGCCCCAGCAACCGAGCCAGAGAAAAGGCCACGGTGCTAACCTTCGAAATGAAGGGATACGGCCTGTAGGGGCAAAAACCACCTTAGTCCTCTCCCAAACTTTCGAAGGCATCTTCTCTTATGGAGGAATGATGTCTTCGCATAACGATTCTTTTGCAGCTTCTGGTAGTTCACCAACGGTTGATTTTCTCTGCGAGAACCACGGCTCAGTCTTCCTGCTTCGCCCTCTTACTCAGCCTGCTCAGTCTTGGATCGAAGAAAATCTCCCTTCAGATGCTCAGTGGTTTGGCAACGGTGTAGTCGTCGAGCATCGCTACATCTGGGCGATTCTTGAGGGCATCCAGAACGACGGTCTGGCGGTGCAAGCATGAGCACCCGAGCCGTCATCGCAAGAGCAGTTAGCGAAGGAAAATTTGCCGGGAGATACCATCACAGTGATGGGTACGGAACTGGTCTGGGCGACACGCTGATCGCCCTCTATCGTGGGCATTTCCAGCGTGATCTCGAACGCATGCTCCAATATCTGATTGACGAGCATCCTGCCGGATGGTCAAGCATCGTCCACAAAGACTTCACCCTCCGGCCCGGCTATACATGGCAGCAAGCAATCAGTGATGGCGCAAAATTTGAAGTCTATTCAAAACGGCCAGACTATCGTCGTCCGCAGTGCTTCTGTCACGGCACTCGCAAAGAGGAAGAATTCCTGATCGATCAGGAGTCGGACACGGATTGCGAGTTCGCTTATGTATTCGACGTAGAAAACCGGACGATGCACGTCCTTGACCGTGGTAAGCAACCACAAGGGACAGGCCACTACTGGCGTGACATCGGTCGAATAGAACTGGACTGCAACGATCCTGTTGATTGGGACGAGATTGAATGCGGCAAATCCGAAAACTGGTCTCGTTGCCATCACACTGCCGAATACCACGGCATTCAATCCCCGCTGTCGATGCAAGCGTATCTCGGCAATCATCCGCTGGACCCGATTTACGACGCGATTGCATACCAGGTTAACGGCAAAACTTTCAAAACCACAGGTTCAGGCGGAAGCGCCGATTGGTTGAATCGCTTTGGAAAGAAACCATTCCCGAGTGGGACCTGGGTTGCATCACTCATCGCTGGAAACAATCGGCGGCTTGAAATTCCCATAGCTCGCTACGTTAATGGCGAATACAAACTGTTGGACAACGTAGTCGCCGTGTATCCGCCGACAGTTCGGGAGCATGGCTTGAAGGCGGTGCAAGAATGACCAACAGTGTGGATAAGAAACTTGCAGCAGAAAAGATTCGGGCACGTTTGGAAAAGAGGCTTGCAACTTTCCTCGCATGCGAAGTGGGAGACCTGCCTAGGATGAAGATCGGCACGCTGATACATACCTCGTTTTTGCTCTGGGGCGACGGTGAAGAATTGGGCGGATTTCATTCGACTATGTCGGGCGTATTGCAGATTTTGAGTAACGAGATCGTATGGGACATCGAGCCAAAAGAGATTGAGGAAACGCCGAAAAGTGAGGTCATTCACTGAATGGCTTCCAATTCGAACCGCGAACCTATGACGCTGGATGGAATCGGCGAGCTGCTGATGAAGGCAATCCTGGAACTGAGCGAGGAAGAGCGGATGAGACTCGGGGCTGCACTTTTGGAAGACTTACGGAAACCAGTCGGAAAATTGGGGAGGAGCAAGTGGAAGGCATGAGCGAACCTAAGATTGGACCAACGCAGTTCAAGGCCGAGATCGAACGGCTACAGCGCGAGGGCAAGATGCCGACCCTGGGAGCAGTCCTCGCCGCCGTTGCAGAAACACGAGCAGAGTATCGTGAGAGGATTCTGGCGGCACGTAGGTCGCGGAAGCCTTAATAACTGGGGCTGCCAGGCGAGTCGAAAAATTGGCAAGAGGGCAGTTGAAGCCCCGCGATCTTTTCAAGGGTATCCGATGATTTCGAATGACTGTGGATTCAGGCTAGCAGGGTGCTGCCAGCGATGCTGGCCCCGATGCCGGATACTACGTCGAACAACGAGACTGCAAACACGGTCTTCTGTGTCTTGGCCATAGGCACCTCCGTTTTACCGCTCCCACCCAACAGAACCACGTACAACAGACGGGAAAGAACCGCTACACAAAAGGCACCGAAGCCAACCTTCGCCCAAGGAGTTGCACCTTGGCCCACTAGCCCTGTTAGCCTCAATTCACAGACAGGGACCATTATAGCAGGCTGACTACGGTCTGCCCGAACCTTCCCTGAATCTCGACGAGCGATCTGGCTCCTTCGTCGTTGCTCGGGTGTGAGGAACGGGCTGGGCGAGGATGAAAAAGAATCGTCACCAGAATCGTCACCAAATCGTCGCCAATCGTCACCAAAAAGAATCGTCACCAGAGGGTGTTGGTGACGATTCGTCGAAATAAGTGCTTTGTTTTGTATAAGTACTCTTATTTTGGTGTAAGCGGCAAAGGAAAGGAAAATAGCATTAGGGAGTGTAGAGGCTAAATTTGGCGACGATTCTCTCAAACGGTCGTTTTAGGCCGGACTGGTAACGGGTCCGCTTGACGGGGTTGTCAGGCAGATTCCAGAGAACCGATTTTTGTTTCGGGAGCGCGTCCGATGTGACACTTTTTGTCGTAAATAGTTGTAAAATAACCGTTTACAATAATTCCCAAGTGATGTCTGGCGCGGCGTCCAGCCAAAGGTCCCGGCCAGCCGTCTAAAATGGGTCAGAATCGCGCAAGGATGCCCGCAGGCGACTGATCTGGGGAGGATGCAGCTAAGGCTTGACCGGAGGGCTACGAGGGGCTAGGCGGGCTGCCAATGAAAAACGCCCCGGAGAGCCGAGGCGTTGACGGTGTCACTTATTGTAAACGGTTGTGAACTGGTCAGGCAGCGAACGCTTTCCCAATTGCAGCCGTGGCCTCGTCTTGCGACGTGTGGTAGTAGAATTTGATGGTGGTCTCCGGGCGAGCGTGGCCGAGCGCCTTTTGCACCACGTCAACAGGCACGCCGCGCTTCCTGAGATTCACCGCGAGGGAGTGCTTCGCGATGTGAATGTTACGACGGCCAGCGTCGATGCCCGCATGGAACGCAGCGTCTTCGAACACGTTGTACATGGCGCGACGAGTCATGCCAGCGCCAAGGCGAGAAGTGAAGAGGAACAACGAGCCAGTGTCTTCACGTTCACGCATCCACGCGGCCAGCGCAGTCTTCACGTCGAGCAACGGGTTAAGGTCGCTGGTGATCTGCTGGCGCGTACGTTCCGAGCCTTTCAAACGCTGTACGTCGCAGTAGCCGCCCTCGACATCGGCCAGCTTGAGCGTTGATAGTTCCGAGGCACGCAGGCCGAAACGAAACGCGAACAGGCAAACCGCCCAGTTTCTCATGGAGGTTTTCTTGGCTTCGGCCAGCACCGCCAGCATCTCGTTCAGTTCCAAGTACTTGATGTCGTTCATCGCATCCTCGCTTTCTGGGGACAGTATACACGAACCGTTGACAATGTCAAGTATTATTTGCGCGTACTTCTCACTTAGGAGAATTGGGTAGTCGTAAGCGGTGTGCTTGCACTAGTTTACAGGAACGCAGCACAGTGAAGCGAGCAGCAATTTCATGTTGACGCCTGACCTCAGACCGTTGACAATAATCGCGGAGGTGAACCAGTGGCAAAGAAAGGCAAAGCAGGCGCAGGCAGGCCAGCATCTGGCAAGGTCCTGAAAGAGGCGCAGGTGATGATGCGAACGACTGACGAGACCGCAGCGGAGTTGACACGCATCGCGCAAGAGATGGACCGCAGCGTGTCGTGGCTCCTGAACGATCTCGCGATCAAATTCATTGCATCGCGCAAGGACGGCAAGAAAGGAGGATAACCCTCCTGCAACGATTTGCAACGCGCAACGATCTGCGCCGCAAACTGGCAACGATCTCGCTCCCCGCGATCTGTAAACGCAAGCAAGCAGCGGTTGGCAATTCGTATGCTCACCCCAGCAATTCACAAGCCAACGCAAGGCAGGGGCGGGGGTCTGGCATGTCGTACCGACACCCCAAGGGTAGGGTCCCTCGTCCCGCGTCTTTCGTGGCACGCGGCGCTCTCCTATTCTCACCGGACGCATCCACCCACCCCCCGGGTCCCCGCCAGCCGCACCCCGCCAGCTTCCCCCGTTCGCGCGTCCCCTCCCCCGGCTGTCCACCCACACCCCCGGTCATTTCTTCCCGGTATACTCGCCCTATCTACTTTTGTCCCGGACGACAAAAGTGCCCGCTGCAAAGGTGTATAGAATCAGCGTCTTCTACAAATCTTTCATTAACTGACAAGTATAGCCCAAAAAGTGCTTGACAAAGTGGTCGATATAGAGTAATGTGGTTATTGCGTTCGACTCTCGTCTAGCGCAGGGTCCTGTCAGGAAAGCCACGGTCGCCGTCGCGCGAAAGCGAAAGTCGTGGGAGAAGCGCCCGACAGGAATCCAGAAACTTTACGGCTGGCGTTCTGCAAGAAGCCCGTAGCACATCACAAACGGGGAACTTCGGTGCCCAATGGCACAACTCAAAAAGAGTTGGTGTCTATGGCTTCACCGAAGAAACCATCACCCGAACCAAGCAAGGCTAGTGGCACCTCGCCCACGCTCGTGCCTCGCGGTCTCCGCATTGAAGCCGCCGCATCCTACAGCGGCTTGTCCCCATTTTTCGTTGAAGAGCTAATCAGGAACGGCACGTTGCCCGCAATCGGCGGACCCGGCAGTGGTGTGTGCGCCGCGTACGTCGTTCTGCGAGAACATCTCGACGATTACCTAACTGAACTGGGAGAAGCCGCAGCGGAACGTGCGGAGCAGCGGCGCAAAGAGAGGGCAGCATAAATGGGCGCGGCGAAGATTCGCAAGAAGAATGGAGCGTATTCAACGCGAGAGCAAATCGCCGCGATGGAATTGCAACGACTGCGAGAAGACATCGAACGCTCTTTCATCCTCTCACCAGCCGACTTGAAGCTGCCCGATGTTCCTAAACATGCACGCGAAAGCGTACGCGCTTTCCTCGCGCCATTTCTTCCTGGCCTCCCCGTAAAAGACGGGGAGTGCTGGCTGCTTGCACAAATGCTGATGACGCTCGCAAACAGCCCGCGTGTCGCTTATGTCGAAGGTGTATGGACATCGAAGAGTCACCAAGACCAGCACCGCCTCGGTCAATGTGACTGCGATGACTACGGGAAAAAGATGTTCGGCGCGCCTCATGCGTGGAACACCGTGGACGGCCATCTAGTGGATTTGAGTGTCGAAAACAAGTTCCGCGTCTCGGAGCCAGAGTATCCGCTCGACAACTGGCTGCACGAGCCGCACCGAGTGTTCACCCATGAAGAGTTCAAACAGCAGGAACACTTACTGGACGGTGCAGATTTATGCTCCCTGTTCGTAGAAGTCTACAACTCGCAAGCGGATGTGTTCCGTTCCGCATCAGACCGTCTGCAAGCACGCTACGAGCAAATGGTGCAGGAGGCAGCGGCATGACGCGCACCGTGTAGCCGCTTCGATCAGTCGTCCTTCGCCAGCACGTTCAAGGCAGGGACGCAGGAGAGAACTATGACGACACAAAACGCAACACCAGCTTTCGAGCAAAACTTGGAAAAGCTATGCAGCATTATCGAGGAGAGTTTCGGCATCGGGCGACTGACCATCACCGACCAATCCGCGATGTGCGACTTTTCCGCAAACGAACGTGCAATCCAAAAGGTCTCGGCTGCGGTGGGATTCGAAGTCAAAGACACCGATTATCTATTCGACATCGCGGAGCGCATGACCGGAGCGGCCCCGGCGAAGGACCGCAACCGCAACAACGGAGACAAAAGAATGATGACCATCAAGAGATTGAGGGAAGACTTTTTGGATGGATTCCCTGACGACTGGCAGGTGGTTTTCACAGATGAGAACGGCAACGTCAAGATTGTGAAGAGTGCCGCAAACAGGGACGGGTTAGCGGTAGCGTTCTTTCAACTCTCCTCGGAATAATGCCGCCGCCTCGAAAACCAGTGAAACGCGCTTTCTCCGGTTTGGTCGGTCTTCCTCCCGACCTACCGGAGGTGTCGCCAACCGCACCAACCCCAACACCCGTCGCTGTGATGGAACCAGTTATGTCTGAGGAAGAGGCTCGTACCAATTTCGGTGTTGTCGCGCCAGTCGCGTCGCGAACATCTTCCTTGTTCCCGTCGATGCGCCAAACGCTGATGCTGGACGCGGAAGACCTGATTGCACTCTTCGACGCTACGCCAGTCACGAAGATTGGTGAGAAGTTGGTGTTCCAGCAGGCGGACTTCCTCGTGCCGCGTGAGATGTTAGAACACCGCATCGAGAAGTTGAAGAAACTGATTGCAGCCTCGAAAGGTGTCGTCGAAGGCTTGTCCGCTCGCGTGATGAAGATTCGCCGCGCAGAAGATAATGTCCTCGACAAAACGACGCGAGAGAAGTTCAAGAGAGAAGAGAATCAGAGGATGGCGCATTCGAACGCGAAGTTGTTCCGTTACCGTCAAGCACTTCGTGTGGGAAATTACCACGAGAAAATTTGGCGATGGGAGACCCAGCCCGTTTACTTTCGCGAGGTGGTTGACGACTGCATGACCTTCACCGAGTACGGAGAGCCGCGCTACGAGCGAGGCGAGTACAAGGTGCCCGCGAACGGCGCAGGATATTGGACGACAAACTTGGTGCGCGATGTGATTGCGACTCGCATCTTCGATGTATCGCGCTACGAGGTGATGATGCAGTTGGATGCAGGGGCGCTGCGACTGGCTGGCGCATCCGAAGAGGAACAACGCCGTACATGGGCGAACTGCCAGCGGTGGGAGAACTGCGTGATTAAGGCTGCGGTGTTCCACGGCGTGCTGCGCCCTCGACAAGACTTGCTTGATTTGCTCGCGTTGAACCCGTATGTGCGAGAAGCCTTGGATGCCTCGGAAGAAATCGAATCCGACGAGACCGAGAACGCGCTTGCGTTGAAGACGGGCGGCGCTTGCTACAACGGCGTGATTCACGGGGCTGGCTACCGATACAATTTGAAAACCGGAGCCTTCCGCCGTCGTGCTCTCGAATCGTTCGATAAAGGTCCGCCTAAGAAGGACAACAGAGAAGACCGCGAGGACTGGGAGGATTCTGGCTTCGGAAATCTTCGCGATTATGGGAACGACGACATCGAATCCTTCCAGCCGAAATAGGTCTAACCGCCTGAAAAAGCTGCGGTTGCGGGAAAACGTCAAACGAGGTGAAAAAGTGAGCCGTTATATTTAGCAGAGTATCGCACCTCCTTCGCAAGTTTGGCGCAGGGTTCACCCCCAGAATCCTGCGTCTTTTATTTTCGACCGACAATTTATACGAGGTCAAGCAATATGCCGCCGTTGACAACTACCATGAGCCGAGTGAGAACACGCACCTATGCGCTCAAGCTGTCAATGAAGCTGCCTGCGAGAAACATCGCGCTGCTCGCTAACATCTCTCCCGCTGTGTTTTCCAATGGTCTTCTTGGCACCACTTATATCGGCGCTGAGACGGAGATGAAGCTGTCGGAGATCACGTTGAAGCTGATGGAACTGGAAGATGCGGTGTACCCACTTGCGCTTCCAACCGACACGGAACGCTTGAGTCTGATTCTCAACTACGTGAACGAGAACAAGATTCAGTCGGACAGTGTCCGCGTGGCTGTGCACTCGCTGTTCGGCGCGAAGGAACAAGAATAGCTGCAACCAGTAACTCTGTCCGCCCGAGACCAATCCTCGGCAAAGGGGCAGTACCGATGAACTCTTGGAAATTAGCATGGCGAAGGTTAAGCAGTTGTGCGGGGCGACATGCCCTGACAAGCATGGCGGTCCTGATATTCAGTGTGAGCGAAAAGAAAATCATAAGGGGAAACACGACTCAATCACACACGGGTTGACGTGGACTGATGCAGGCGCGGCGAGGCTGAGAGAAGAGCGCCGCAAAAAGTTTGAAGCGGAACCATTTTGAAGTACGGCGACAAGTCCACAGCGACAATGCCGAGAAAGACGGTGAGGTGAACGCCTTGGCATAGCCGAGGCGCAGGGCGACGACGAATGAGACCGACAGGAGTTTTGAACGTGTGGTTCTCGGAAAAGAAGTATGGCTTCATCCATCAAGATAACGGTGGGGCAATACTGAAACATTTCCTTCACGAAGCGAACATCAAATCGGGAACGCCGAGAATGGGCGCGACAGTTAAATTCAAATCCGTGGTGACTCGAAAGGGCTACCTCGCAGTTGATGCGGAAATCTTGGACGGCGGGAGTGCGCAATGAACGTCGCACTTCACGACATCCAGAACGCGAAAGATACACTGGCAAGAAACCCGGACGTTTCAGTGGATGCGATTCTAAATCACCCGCACAAAAATTGGGATGGGGAAGCCAAGATGTATTTGCAGGGATTGATCGCCCCGAGTGCGCCGCAAACGGCAGTAGCAGTGGAAGAACCTACGCAAACCGCACTTGTGGTCGCCCCGGCACCACCGGAACCAGTTGCAAAATCTGTGTCTGAGCCGGAATCGAACGATGACGGAGCCACGGACGACGAGATCAGAGAAGCCGCGCACCGTCTCGCAGGACTGACAGACAGTTTTCAAAAGACTGTCGAGCTACTACTGGCCGAGTTCGACATCACGTCAGATGAAGCCAAGGACTTCGCTGGTCAGGCGCTCGAAGATCGAGCGTATCAAGCTAACGTAGATAGTGACGAACTTCGCAAAGCCGCGATGGATTCCCGCGATAAGGAACTGGCAACGCAGGCAGAAGCTGACCGCCTGTTCGTCGATAACTATTGTTTGAGCCGCAACAAGAAAAAGCCAACGACACCGGAAGAGTATGAGAAGTACGTGAAGCTGATTCGCCGTCAGCTTGATAAGGAAGATGCGGCAGAGGCCGAGGGCGATAAGGAAATAGAAGAACGCTTCCCTGAGTGCCCCGTGATGCCGGGAGTGCTGAGTGATCTATCACGCGCCCACTGGGGTCTTCTGCGCTCAGGTCTCGACACGTTCGGGATGGAGCTGCACCTCCAGCCGCGCTTCTACGCGGTTTTGGTTAGCCTTCCGAACCGTGGCAAGACGGCGAGCATCAACGAGGCTCGCAGAGCGATGGAAATTGTCCACGGCATGACGAAGTCGTTGGCCGATGGTAAACCACTGCTATGCCGAGCGCCAGAGTTGTTGGCATCTGTTGACAGCGGGCAATTCCTTGCGGAGCAATTCGTCCAGCTTGCTAAGGAAGCCAAGCAAGACTACGACAAGGGCGTGTGTTTGGATTTGTCTGCAAAGGCTTTGCTCGACCCGGACGAATTGAGCGACGTGTTCGAGAAGGCCCGCACATCGCAAGGTCGTGTTTCCACGCTCTTTATTGAACTGTTGAAGCTGCACTCAGGTAACCGCACAGGTAGTGGAACGAAGACTGATGGGAAAAAGAAAGTCGAGAACGCGCATCTAGCGATCTTGGCAGGCACCACGACTCGTAAGTATCCGATGCTTTGGACTGGAACGGGAGGCGGCGCAGACGGTCTGCGTAGCCGCTTCATTTCGATCACCACGAACAATCCGCCAGTGCCGCCGCAGCCGTTGCCGTCTGATGTAGCAGCGGCGCACGCGGCATACAACCGCCTAGCACGCCTCGCGCAGATGCCGGGACAAAACATTCAACTGTCCGCAGAAGCGGGTTCGCTACTTCACGAGTGGTGGTACTCGTTTGACAACGGAAAAGATTCAGCGACCCGCGTGCTTGAGTTTGTCAAGCAGTTGCTGATTGTGCTCGCTGTTACGAACGCGCCGGAAAATCACAATGGCACCGCGTTGAGTGTAGGGCCGGAACTGGTTAAGGCTGCTATCAAGTTTGGCGACTACGTGATTGCAGTTCGAGAGAAGCTGAACCCGGGCGATGCTTGGACCCATGTGCAAGCGATGGAAAATTCAATCATCCAGTGGGCGAAGCAGCACACCAACAAGGCAAACCCGGGCAGTATGCGTGAATGCCGCCGCGTTGTTCACCCGGAACGTCTCCCGGGCGGTCTCGGCACGTTCAAGCTGGCTTGGAAGAACTGCATCGACACCGAAATGCTCAAGTGGGTTCGTCGAGACGGTAAGAGCGACAAGTATTGCTCATAGGAGACAGCATGAAGAATGAATCACCAGAACAAGCAGCAGCACACCGAGCCGCCGACGCGCAGCGCAAACGCGACGAACGCGCCCGCAAGAAGGAAACACAAGCAGCGGCAGCATCACAGGAAGAACTCAACGCTGCCAAGTCGTTCCCTGAGTACTGGGAGCGCAACCGGGCCAACCTCACCGATGCCCAACGTGCTGAGTACGATCAGCGCGAAAGTGATGTGCTTGACCTTGAATTTGCGATGCGCAAGAACATCGACGGAACTTACGACGACACAACGGCACCAGAGAATGTCGTGCCTCTGGAAGCCATCATCGAGGAAGTCAAAGAGGAAGTCACAACGAACGGCGTCACCGAGGCAATCATCTTGGTCATTGACCGCCTCTGGACCGACGACGAGAAAAGCCTTCGTGAGCAAATCCTTGCGAGGGGCGGTGTAACTGCCCAGCTTCTAAAATTTGGCTACAGACTCGCGCTCGATGGGTTTCTCTATGAACGCTTCTACCAGAAGTTTCTGATGCCGCGATTCACAATACCGCAATACTTCACAACGCTTACTTGCTCGTGCGGGCAACAGACCAGCATCCCGATAGAGGTCGCGAGACTTTACACCGCGCAGTTGTATCGTTGTGGGCGTTGCCGTGAATTAGAGCAAAAGAGCAGGGCGCAAGCAAACATCGGTGCAGCACAGCATGACCCGGCCAATCACGAAGTATTCGATGCTTGGGGTCGCGTGAAAGACAATGACTGATAATAAAGTCTTCTATTGTTCTCTGTGTTCCAAAACATGGGACCAGATACCGCCAGACGCAATTCGCTTGACCAATTTTGGAGGGCATCGTCGCGCCAATGTCTACAAGATTGACGGCACGATTCACATCATTACAAAGAAGGCGCGTAGCGCCGGGGAGAAAGAAACATGATTACCAGACAGGCGCACGAGGAACAGCTTCGCGCCGCAGCATTCGAGACAGAACGCGAGCGAGGGCTGCAAGCAATTTACGTTCACTACCGCAACTTCAAGCCGTGCGAGGCCAATCAGAAGATGATCTATGAAATCTGCGATCAGTGGGCTGGTCAACCGATTGCGCCGAACGTAACCGTGCTCGACCTCGCGCTGCAAGCTAACCCAAAGTTGGTTGATTCATTCGCGATTGAGCACATCAACGAACAGCGTAAGGACTTGATTCAGCAAATCCTCGCTCTGCTCCATTCCAAGAACGAAGGCCGCGACGGTCTTTATTCAACGGCGGACCTGCGCAGTGAGAAAATCAGAATGGCTTCGTGGAGCCGCGAGAAGCTGCAGGCCAGAATCTCCGAGATTCAATCGAAACAAGCCCAAGCCAAACTTAGCGCTCCGCAACTGCACCAGATTGTTCGTGACGCGACGAAGGACACTCGGAGATATCAAGGGTTTCCGAATCTTCCAGAAATGCTGGTTCCACCGGGACAAGTGCGGGCCGTGCGCTGTGATAGCGCGTACCTACTAGGGCTAGCTCGCGCTGACTACTACGAATATCGCCGTCTTGTATCTCGTTTTTCAGCGGCCCAAATCACAGACCGTCAACAAGGAAAGAGTTAAATCCGGCGCAAACCCGCCGCAAGGGAGAATCACAATGGCAACACAAACAGAAGCAGCACAGAAAATCACCGCAGCATTTAAGGAAGCCGAGCGACAAATCTTGCCCGCCCGCCTAGCACACGTGACGAGCAATTCGTTTTCTATCATGGCTTTCATCACCGCAAAAATGCTAGACCCGGCGCAGGTTGATAGCTATCTCACCACATTCCGCCAGCTTTATAAAAGTTTGGAGTGGGCTGTAAAACCAGCGAAACTCTTGGCCGATGAGAACAACAGCGAGAACAAGGTGACCTTAGTAGAGAGTGCGCTGGCATCTGAAAAGAAACGCTCCGACAAGCTCAAGGCTGCGGAGAAGGCCGATGAGAAGCGAAAGCTGGACGAGGCATCCATCGAACAGGCGAAGACTCTAATCGGGGCGTACAATCCGGTGCGCAACAACCGCTATGACGAAAGGGAGCGTATCGACAGTCAGAAAAAGTGGACCGCAGAATTGAATCAGGCAATCGAGCAGAAGCGCAATCTCCAAGATTGGGTCAAGGCGCTGGCCGCAAAGATTCAGAAGCGTTACGCCGACCGAGAGCGGGAGCGAATGTAAAACAATGCTCGTCAATCTCGACAAGTTGAAGAAAGCACATCCTGCGCTCTACGGCACTGTTGCTCGCACCCTCGGCTACACTTCCGGCAATCACGAAGTGGACATCGCTAACTTTACGAACGCCGCGCAGCGCAAATTGAATGAGTGTGCGGAGCAACCCACGACAACGGCACCACCGCCAGCAGCACAAGCGGGTAAGGGAGCGTCTATGATTGACTTTGACGCTTTGAAGAGCGACGAGCGATTTTTGCACACTCTGTTGAGCCGTGCGGTCGGATTCGAAACCGGGCAGCATGAAGTGGACCTGACCGTTATAAACATTGCGCCGCAATACAGGTTTCGGCTGGCGCAGTGGGTGGTGTTGCACCCGGCAGCGGAGCCTGTTGTGGACAAGCCCGCTCCACCGCCGCGTGATTACGCAGCGGAGGACCGAGCCGCGCTCATGCAGGACGTGCAAAAAGGTCGAGCCATTCAGCGATTAGAGGAGTGGCGCGGCGCAGGACTTGAAGACACCGAAAATAATGCGAACTTGATTCGCGACTTCGTCAACAAGTCCGAGGTCAAGGGCTACTGGTCGCTGGAAATTGTAGACGCGGCCATCGCTAACTTGGGACCGAAGGGCAAAAACCAGTTGACATGGCGCAAGGCAGAATCGCCGCCAGCACCGGAGCCAGCGGAGCCAACAGAAGTTCTGGAAGATTGGCAGCTTCCGATTGACGCCAGCGAGCAGCAAATGAAGCGGGCATCAGTCAAGGCTCTTCACGATCTAATCGCTCGCCGTCGTAAGGCTACGAACCAGCAATACATCCGACGCGGCCACGGCGCTTCGTTCTAAGTTTCGCCGCATCTTTCGCGAGTGGCGGCGATACGGGACCGAACTCGGGGGGGAACTTCAGGGCGGTCCCGCTTTTATTTTGAATATCGGCCACGCGCCGGAAGGAACAGTAGATGGCAATCTCGAAAGGAACTATCGGGCGCGATCAATGAACTTCGAATCGCTTCAAACTTGATGACGCTGGGCTGGTCTGTGTTCAGATCGCTCAGTCCAAATGGACGAACTAGCATGCGCAGCTAGTCGTGCAGTTGCCGCGCAAGCGGCAAGGTGAATCACCATGTCAGAAGCAGAAAAGAGGGAGCAACGCGGGCAAAAGTGTTTGGACGCTGCGACGCGAGGCTCGTTTCGCAGCCACAAACGAACCGAGTGAAGCTCCCGGCCCCGACGATGTTGTAAAGGAACGTTCCGTAACAGCGTCGAAGGGTAGCAAGAGTAAGTAAAAGAAGGTGCGGCTGGTGGTCATTCATCAGCCGCGCTCATTCCACAAAATTCAAGAGCATAATTTCAGGCCGCACCCGGCCAAGGAAAAAACACATGACCGATAAACTTTACGGCAGTTCCCAACGAAACAACAACATTGGTGACCTCTATAATCTTCCGACACTGAAAATTTCTCGCAGCCAGCCGGTGGACATCACAGCCCTCGGCCTCAGATGCATAAATTTGATTGGCGGGGTGACCCTGACTTTATTGGCTACTCAGATAAACCAGCAGTTGCTCGTAATCAATACGAGCGGCGTTCTCGCGATGTTACAATCCGCCGCACTGATTGGTGGGAATCCAACCCATAGCTTGCCCGCTGGGAATCTGGTTGATTTGCAGTGGAACGGAAGCACTTTCGTTATCCAGTGAGCGCCTTCGAACCGGACTTCATTTCATTCTGCGGACAAAATGCGCGCTGTTGCCCTAAACAACAGCCGCGCTCTCAATCAAACATTTTTGTAAAGTTCGGGGCACAGGCCGTTGCGTCGTTGCCCTGAAACACGAACTTCCAAGGAAGCGTGTATCCACCAGCGGCGCGGCACTTCCGGGCGACACTCCCACATGGTGTCGCCCTTTCATTTTTGCACGCGGCATAGTGCCGCGAGGAGTGATCTGATGGCCCACAAAACGAAAGCACAGCGATTACAACGCCGTCGTGATCTCAAAATCTGGTATCCGAAAGCGAACGCTCTCGTCCTACCGGAGGTTCCACCGAATGAACGTGCGGAGGTTCGTAAGATTCTTGGCTGGCTTGGCAACTTTCCCGTTCACGCTGGTACTTGCTGGAAAACTGCGCAGGCTGTTGCTCTCACGGCGCATGACGCACGGGTTGAGTATGTCGAGGGTGTTTCCTGGAACGTTAAGCGTACTGGAGCAGGGCTGTACGTGCCCATGTTTCCGCATGATGGTGAATGCGCTTCGGTGGTGTGCGTCTGCAAGCCGCTGCCACACGCCTGGAACGCGGTGAACGGCCACGTCGTGGACCTGTTAGCTGAATTTCATAATTGGAGATTTGGCGGTGAGTGGCTTCACGAGCCATCGAAGGTGTACTCGGCGGAAGACTTGCTTAGAGTTGGCGGGGTCCCCAGCAACTTTAGCATCACACAGAAAGCCTGGATGGAACAGCACCAGGACCGCGAGCCGGAAAGCATCGCTGTGATCTGCCAGCACGTCTTTAAGAAAGCTAGCGAGAGGCTGATTCAGGAAGCAGCCGCCTCGCAAGTCACAAAGAAAACAAATTTAGTAATTCAAATCTCTAAGGAGGAAGTAGCGAAAACATCCGAATCTAAGATGTAACTCACTCGACGGCGCAAGCCGGGCAAAGTGGGCCGCGAAATTCATATCATGGGTAAGAAACAATCCCCGGCAGTTCCTGTGGTCGTATTCCCCACGCCCCCACAACTGGAATCGGATGGCCGCCGAAACCTTGCCAGTACTCCTCGGGTCCAGAGATTCTTAGGTGTGAGTCGAAGCACGCTGATGCGGCTAATCGCCAATCGCAAAATTGACGCTATCAAAATGGATGGAGGCTGGCGCTTTCGTTGGGAAGATGTAGAACGCTTCGTCACGCGTCGAACGCAAAAGGCGGCGGCTTAATCTCCAACCGCCTCGAAGATCGCCTGTTGTTTCTTTCCAGAATCCTCGGAGGACACCCATTCGTCTGCTGCCAGATACGCCTGTGTAGTCTCGACATCCTCGTGGCCTAGCCAGATTCTCGCCTGTTCGATTCCGCGAGCATTAGCAACCATCGTTCCGAAAGTTTTGCGGAACTGGTGCAGGCTCGCCTTATCTTCTAACCCCGCCTCCTCAGTGAGCCTCCGAATTACATTCAACAATCCCTCATTCAGATACGGCTTGCCGAGCGTGTTCGGGAAGATCAGGTCTGTATTCTTTGCGTTGTATCTCTCTTTCCGGGACTTCATTTTGTTTATGAAGTTTGGGCTGAGATCGATATCCTGCTCCCGACTCTTATTGTTTTTAGGAGACCAGTTGAACTCCGGTTTGGGATAGACGTTGATGGACCCTTTCTTAAAATTGATGTCTCCGTACTGCGCATGCGCAACTTCTTCGTCCCGGAACCCCGTGTTCAACAAGAAGTGGACCAGATCACGTTCGTCTTGCTCTGACCAGTGGTTGTTATCGTGACGACCTCGCTTTGTTGCCTCCAGCAACGCCTTGACGGAGTCGATGGAGTACTTCCGCTTCCGCTTGCCGATCTCTTTAGGCCAGTATTTGTTCTCAAGAGGGAATTGAATTCCGTACCTGGTGAACATGATCTTCGCATCCCGAAGATGATTGCGCTGCGTGTTGTTGATGTGGCCTCCGCTACCAGGACGGCGGCGAATATTGGTCGGCAGCCACACGAGGAAGTTGCGGATATCATCGGCGGTAATTCTGTCGAGTTGAATTTCGGGGCGCTTTGTAAAGAAACGCAAGAAGTTCCGGGCGCGTCCGATGTAGCTCTCAACAGCCCGGCGCTTTTTACCTTCGGCGGTTAGATCGCGTTCGAACTTGGCAATGGCCTGGGCGAGGGTCATCTTTAGCGTGGCGTTCGGAGTATCGGCAGGAACGTTGACAGGAGCCAGTCCGCGCTCTATTCGTTCGAAGTCCTGGTCCAACCGTTGAAACTCCATGTAGGCCGAAACAGGGTCCTTGCCGAGAGGCTGCATTAGCCGCTTGCCAAGAGGCTCTTGCGGAGCGACACCGTTGTTCTGGAATCGAGCGTAGAATCCCATGACCGCATCAGGTTCGAAGCTATGGACGCCGACGGTTCGCTTTCCATCTTTGCGTTCCCATTCGATAGGGAACTGTATGGCATTCCGCTTGAATTCAACGGGTACGTAAGGAAAATTGAACTCGCGGTTGTTGATTCGCGCCAGCATCGTAACCTTGGCTTTCATGTGGGATGCTCTCCTCGGCTATCGGCAACAATGTGATAACAATACGAATCATATCCAAAAAACATTGAGAAAACGAGCGAAAAGTTCGACCCCCTCCTCCGGGACCATCGTTCTGCGTCCCCACTCAGAATTCAGGAACCGCGGCCTGGCATTGAAAGAGCGCCCCCCATCCCACGATCTCGGTTTAGTGACGGTGGAAGAGTGCTACCCAAATTTACACGCGGCATCGCAGTTTTGACGCAGCCAGGCACCGATTCATTGGTGACTGAAGTCTCTAAGGCGCAGAGCCATCGCGTGTTAGTAAAATGAGGTAGAGGCTTGCGAATTGCTCATAAATAAAATGGGGAAGGCTGCCCAGTAAAATCTGCGGGGTTTACGACTATCAGGAGTTGTAGTACTGGCCTTTCGCGTTTGCCACGATGGTCACCCCGCGAATTTGAACTCCGTCCCCACACCGGGCCGCCAACAAAAACAAGTGCAACGTTTTCATGAGGAGGCTCATGTGATTTCCAATGGAATGCGCCGCTTTAAAGAACGGCAAATCTCTTATTTTCTGCTGAGTTTGGGGATGGCGGCGATGACCGCGATCATCATCGGCTGCGGTGGGAATACTCCCACGATGCAAAGCTCCAGCATGGGCACAGTAAACGTGTCCATGAGCGACCCGCCCTCCTGTGCGGCCAGCAACTCCGGCGCTACTGCCGCGCCCGCGGGAGGCACGGCCGCGCCCGGAGGCACATTTACCAACGTATTCGTGACAATTCGCTCGATTCGGGCGCACATCAGCGCGACAGCGGACGATACGTCTTCCGGCTGGCAGGAACTTGCGCCACAGCTCAATCCCACCTCAGGCGGAACTCCGGTGCAAGTCGATCTTCTGCATCTGCCGTCGAATGGGCAATGCCTGCTCGAGCAGCTTGGCTCGGCCTCCTTGCCTTCGGGTGATTATCAGCAGATTCGTTTGATTTTGCTGGCAAACGCGGCGCCTAGCGGCGCGGCGCCGTCGACCGGCAGCAACGCATGCTTCAAGCAACTCGGCGGCGACGTTTTCAACTGTGTGGTGAATAGTACCGGCACGCACACGCTGAATTTGAGCAGCGAGGCAAACACGGGGCTGAAGATTCCGCCCGGGCAGATCATGGGCGGCCCCATCCATGTGGCCGCGGGGCAGTCGGTGGACCTTGACATCGATTTCAATACGTGCGCCTCCATCATCAGAGAGGGCAACGGAGATTTTCGCTTGAAGCCGGTGCTCACGGCAGGCGTGGTGAGCACGAACATGACGGGGATCAGCGGGCAGATCGTGGATAGCGTCACAATGCAGCCCATTGCCGGAGCGATCGTTACGCTGCAATTCGCGGATAAGTCTGGCATCGATCGCATCGCGATGCAGGAGCAGACGGATACCACCGGCCACTTCAGTTTCTGCCCGCTCGCCGTGGGCGCGGTGTTTGATGTCGTGTCGGACGCCCTCACCTCTTCGGGCACGGCGTACAACGCTACCGTGGTGCTGAACGTCGTTGGGGGAACGAACCTCGGCGCAGTCCCCCTTGTCGCAGAGATTCCAGCGACGGCCGGCGCTTCGGCCGGGCCAGGAACGATCCAGGGAACGATCACGGCGATTAATGGAACAACGGGAGCGAGCATCGACGCCGACGTCAGCGCTCTGCAGAGCGTGACGGTATCGAGCACCAGCCACACGTTCACGGTGCCACTGTTCTCGAAGTCGATTGCGGCGGACATTAAGGTGACTTCGAGCACATCGTGCCCAACGGGAGCCCCCAAGGGCGCTTTCTGCGGAAGCTATACATTGGTCGTTCCAGCGAGCAATCCGGCCGTAGGCACAACCTCCGCGGGCAAGACCACCATCACGCCGCCGGCAACAGGCGACGTTTTGTATACGGTCGAAGCGGACGCGACAAACCCCACGTCCGACGCCGCGATGTGCTCGCCGTCGGCGCAAACCACAAGTAAGGATGCGACCGCCATGCCGCTAAAAGTTACGCCCGGAGCCACCACGACGGCGGCGGAGGTGGACTTCATAGGTTGTTCCTAGGGGCAGGGCAGAGCCAGCGGTGAGGCCGTGACGTGCCTCCGCGCGGCCTCACCGCGGCTCGTCTTCCCGCGAATCGATGAGTCTCTCCTTGAGTTTTTGCGAAACCTTTCCGTGTGCCTTTTTCCACTCCGAAAAAATGTTCAGCGCGGGCATTGAAACGGTTTAATATTGTGTCCGCCGGTTTCTTAGCAAGCGAAACGCCGGTGGATTGCCGTTTGAATTTTGAACTTTATTGAGGAGATCTATGCCACGTTCGCGGAAATTCTCAGCCTGGATGTTGGGAGGCGCGCTCAGCCTTCTGGCGCTTCCTGCGCTTGCTGCCCGCGCCGCCGAATACCAGCCTGCCAGAACCTACCTGCACAAGAATTGGCAGATTCAATCGTCGTGCGAGGTGAAGGCTGCTGGAGAACAGATTTCCTTCGCTGGTTTCGACGCCAAGGGCTGGCACCAGGCGGACATTCCGGCGACGGTGGTGGGCGCGCTGGTTACGGACAAGACTTATCCAGATCCAAACTATGGAACAAATTTGAAAACCTTTCCGGGGATGAATTATTCAGACAAGACTTTTTTTGCCAATCAGGAAATGCCCGAGGGGAGCCCTTTTCGCTGCTCGTGGTGGTACCGCACGGAGTTCACGCTTGCTGAGGGAGAGGCGAAGAAAACCGAATGGCTGAATTTTCTGGGCATCAACTACCGCGCCAACGTCTGGATCAACGGGCACAAAGTGGAAGATGCCAACGATGTCGCGGGTACGTACCGCTCGTTTGAATTCAACGTGAGCAAGTTCTTGCAGCCAGGGAAGATGAATGCGCTGGCGGTCGAAGTATTCGCTCCAGGAAAAGACGACCTGGAGATCACTTGGGTGGATTGGAATCCCACGCCTCCCGACAAGAACATGGGGATCTGGAAGGAAGTCTTTCTGAGGTCGACTGGGGAAGTGGCAGTGCGCAATCCCTTCGTGGCAAGCAAGCTGGACGCGGAATACAAAACGGCCGAACTAACCGTCAGCGGGGAAGTGCATAACGTTTCGAGCGAACCCGTAAAAGGCGTGCTGCGCGTGGACCTCGACGAGATCGCACTGCGGCAGCCAGTGGAACTGGGCGGCGGCGAATCGAAAATCGTGGCATTTGCGCCGGAGCAATTTGCAAAGCTGAAGCTGGCGCATCCGCGGCTGTGGTGGCCCTACCAGATGGGCACGCCGCACCTTTATACGGCGAAGCTGACGTTTGAAATCGGCAGGCAAATTTCGGACGCGGCGAGCGTGACATTTGGAATTCGCGAGGTCACTTCGGAGCTGACGGAGAAGGGGTACCGGTTGTTCAATATCAATGGAAAAAAAGTGTTAATCCGCGGGGCGGCTTGGGCGCCGGATCTGCTCTTCCGGTGGTCGTCCGAGAAGCTGGATGCGGATCTGGCCTACGTGCGCGATATGGGCATGAACACCATCCGCCTGGAAGGTCGGTTGGACCGCGACGAATTTTTCGAGAAGGCCGACCGGCTGGGAATTCTAGTCATGCCCGGGTGGACGTGCTGCGACGCGTGGGAGCGCTGGAAGGATTGGAAAGGCGACCAGAACACAATTGCGGCGGCTTCGTTGCGCGACCAAATCACGCGGCTGCGGAATCATCCGAGTGTCTTTGTGTGGCTGAATGGCAGCGACAGTCCTCCGCCTGCGGACGTCGAGAAAATGTATTTGGACATCGAGAAGGAGTTGCAATGGCCAAATCCGATCGTCTCGTCGGCATCCGAACAGAAAGCGGGATTCAGCGGAGCATCCGGCGTGAAAATGACCGGGCCCTACGAATATGTGCCTCCGGTGTACTGGCTGGCGGACACGCAAGCGGGCGGCGCTTACGGCTACAACACGGAGACGAGCCCGGGGCCGGCGATTCCGCCGCGGGAATCGCTGGAGAAATTCATTCCCAAGGAGCATTTGTGGCCGATCGATGACGTCTGGAATTATCATGCCGGCGGCGAGCGCTTCACGACTGTCAATGTTTTTACCGACGGTTTGAACCGGCGCTACGGACCAGCGTCGTCGCTGGACGATTACGAGCGCAAGGCCCAAGCCATGACTTACGACGGCCAGCGCGCCATGTTCGAAGCCTACGCGCGGAACAAATACACCGCCACGGGCGTGATTCAGTGGATGCTGAACAATGCCTGGCCTTCGTTGATCTGGCATCTTTACGATTATTACCTGGTTCCGGCGGGCGGGTATTTCGGGACGAAGAAAGCGTGCGAGCCGGTCCACGTGCAGTATTCGTACGACGACGACTCCGTCGCGGTGATCAATGGAACCTACCAAGCGCTCAAGGGCTTGAAAGTTAGCGCGAAAATCTACAGCATCGACGCGAAGGAAAAAGGTTCGCGCGAGGCAACAATTGATTTGGCGGCGGACAGCAGTGCCAAGGCATTCGATCTTCCCAAGCCGGAAGGACTGACGCCGACGTATTTCCTGAAGCTTGAGCTGCATGACACGGCGGGAAAGCTGGTCAGCGAGAATTTCTACTGGCTGTCGACAAAAGCAGACGAGCTCGACTGGGCCAAGAGAACCGACACCGTCTACACGCCACAGAAAGAATTCGGCGACCTCACCGGGCTGAACAACCTGCCCAAGGTAAGAGTGGCGATCACCAAAACAGCGCAGGGGAGCGGGAGCAACTCCTCGATAACCGTAGTCGCGGAGAACAAGAGCCAGAGCGTGGCGTTCATGATCCATCCGCGGCTCATCCGCGGCAAAGGCGGCGATGACGTGACCCCCATTTTCTGGAGCGACAACTATTTCTCGCTGCTGCCAGGGGAGAAGAAGACCGTCACGGTGAGATTCGATTCCGCCCCGCTTCGTGGCGCGGCACCAGAGTTGGTGGTCGAGGGCTGGAACGTGGAGCCCGCGACGCCCTAGCTGGGGAGTAATTCGAGCGCTAGCGCTTTTCCGATCTGGCGCGCCACTTCCGTTTGGACATCGAGAACATTGTGCAAATCGCGGTCATAGGTGGCCGACCACAGATTTGATTGGTCGCGCGCCTCGATCAACTGGCCGGTAATGCGCACGCGCTGGCCATTGCAGCGCACGCTTCCCTCCAGAACGCAATCGACGTGCAACTCCGCAACCATTTCTCCAATGGACTTTTTCGTAGCTTTGTATTGGACGGCGGAGGTTCGCGCGATCACGCCCAGCTTCTTAGGGTTGAGCTGCCCGAGATGCGAGATCATCTCCTCCGTCAACCCCTCTACAAAGTATTCTTGCTCGCAATCGCCGCATAAATTCTCGAAGGGAAGGACGAGCAGCATTTTCTTGGAGGCCATGCCGGCCTCCCCCACGGGCGCAATGAAACGGTAGCCCACTCGGGGGAGGGTTTCGATGAAACGGGGGCTCCGCGCGGAATCTCCCAGCAGATCGCGGAGTTTGTTGACGGCGGTATTCAGCCCGTGCTCATAGCCGACAACCGTATCCGGCCAGAGTTTTTCGCGGAGCGTTCGCCGGCCTACCACGTGTCCGGCGCGCTCCAATAACAACTCCAGAATTTGGAAAGGTTTTTCCTCCAGCCGAATTCGCATGCCATGCTTGCGAAGTTCGCGAGAGTTGAGGTTGACTTCGAAGGTGCCGAAACGCACTACCGGGGCTGCCATTTGAACGTCGTTCATTGGTCCTTTCCAGCGGCTTCCCCGGCCCCGACGCAGGGTTGCCTGATGACTCGATTCGTTCTCGATTGACCTTTTCTCGTAAGTCTTATCGACCGAGTGCCCTGTACGTGGATAAAGACTTGTCCTTCCGTTGATTTATTCCCGGCGAACTTTCGGCATCTTAGAGAAAAGCACATTCAGGCGATCGCGGTCTTGGCTGCCTAACTTAAAGAGGAGCAATCTGCAATCATGAAGAGATTCTGGACTCTCGTACTGGGGCTGGTTTGTGTCAACGCCCTGTCTTTCCCCTCTGCCCGCGCGCAGACCAACAGCTACAAGCAAACCAATCTGGTATCGGATACGGCAGGAATGGCGGCCAATATGGACGCCAAACTGGTGAATCCCTGGGGCATCGCATTCATCCCCGGCAGTCCCTTCTGGATTTCCGATAACAATAGCGGGTTTACGACGTTGTATGACCAGAGCGGAGCGTCCAACGGCTATTTTACAGTACCCCCGCCGAATGGCAGTTCCAATCCAGCAACGCCAACAGGAATTGTCGCGCCCCCGAGCGGTGTGACTTTTGGCCTGAACGGCGCGACCGCGCAATTCATCTTTGACACGGAAGACGGCACGATCTCCGCATGGACGGGCGGTAGCACAGTAACCCTGGTGGTGGACAATTCCATGATTCCTTCGGCCGCCACCGGCGCGGTGTATAAGGGCTTAACGCTGATCAAGAACGCCAGCGGCAGTTTTCTTCTGGCCACCAACTTCAGGTCCGGCAAGGTCGAAGTTTATGACACAACTTTCAAGCCAACGCAGGTGTTCGGTGCGGGGGCATTCAACGACCCGGCGCTGCCGGCCGTCCCTGCTGGGTCGGGTTCGCCCGGGTATGCGCCATTCGGCATCCACACCATAACTGTCAACAGCACTCCCATGGTCATGGTCACTTACGCCTTGCAAGACGCTCCGATGCACGATCCCTTGCATATTGCCGGAGCTGGTTTCGTGGATCTCTTCGCCGCTGACGGCACCATGGTCCGCCGCATCACGAGCGACGCCCATTTGAACGCGCCGTGGGGCGCGGTGATTCCTCCGGCTACCTTCGGCTCGTTCGGTGCCAGCGGTAATCTGCTGGTCGGAAATTTTGGCGATGGCGTGATTAACGCTTATGACTTCGCCACCGGCGCTTTCGTTGGCCAGATGAAAGATCAAAACGGAACGGTCATCGCGAATGCTTCGCTCTGGGACATGGTTTTCGGCGGCGGCGGCCCCTCCGGCAACGTCAATACCATGTACATCACAGCGGGACTGGCCAATGAAGGGCACGGGCTCTTTTCGGCGATCACCGCGAATACTACGCCGGCGGCCACGCCCGATTTCAGCATCAGCGCATCGCCATCGAGCATGGCGATTAGCGCGGGGCAAACCGCCATGTTTACCGTGACGGTGGGCAGCCTCAACGGTTTCAACTCCGCGGCTAACCTTACTTGTTCGGGGCAACCCATCAATTCCACTTGCAGCTTTTCCCCCGCGTCCGTCACGCCTGCCAGCGGCGGAATGGCCACGTCCACGATGACCATCAGCACCTCTTCAAATCCCTACACTCACGCGGGACTAATAGGCGGGAATCAAACTGGTGAACGCTACGCCATGATGCTGGCAGTCCCGGCGCTGGTTTTGCTGGCCACGCTTCTTGCCGGGAGCATCCGGAGAAGCCGAACAGCCGGAAACAAGTGGGTTCCCAGTCTCGCGGGCGGCCTGGTTTTCTTGATTGCCACGGCCTTCCTCTTCGCTGCCAGCGGTTGCGGCTACAACGCAGGCAGCGCCGGAAACGGGACGCAACGTGGCTCGGCCACGGTGATGGTTACCGGAACTTCGGGAAGTCTCACGCACTCAACCTCCGTCATGCTCACCGTCCAATAACAAAAGAGGGGCCGGCGGCTGGCCCGCCAGCCCTTCTTCCTCCGCTGAGCAGCGGACTGGCCCGCCATTTGAGGCGGCGTCAGTTGGACAAACACCAATCTCATTCGGCCAGGGCCCAGGCTTCAGGAGACTCACGAGTGGAAAAGAGGATAGACCAATGAAGAAAGAAGGGAATATGTTCACGAAGGGCAGTACCCGGCGTTCATTCTTGAAGAACGGAACGGTGGCAGGCGCGGCAACTGTGGGCGCCGGGCTGCTGTCCGGCAAAGCGTTTGCCTTCGACCGCGAAGATGAGGACGGCCGCGCGCCAATCACCAAGGGCGACATCGCGATTCTAAGGTTCTTGCAAGCCCTCGAACAGGTCGAGGAAGACCTTTGGCGGCAGTACGCGGAACTCGCCGGCACCCAGGATAACGAGTTCACCGGACTCACCGGCGGGAACGCGGCCTATTCGCAAGCGCTGCAACTCCTTGACGGCGACATGCCGCAATACATCCACGACAATACCGACGACGAGATCAGCCACGCCCGGTTTCTTAAGAATTATCTGGAATCGAAAGGCGCGGGGTCCGCTGACCTCACCCAGTTCAAGGTGTTGCCGAGCAGTAAGGCCGATGGGGCGCAGCAGATTGGGCGCCTCACCAATCTTACCCAGCTCACCATCGATACCAGCTTTTGGTCGGTCTACCGCAGCATTACCAATCCGGATTTTGATCCCAATGCACCATTCGCCCAGGCGGTCCCCAGTCTGAATGTGGGAATGCATACCGCGATCCCGAGAAGTAACGCGGACACCTCTGGAGGTGTCAACGACCCTCACCTCATGGCCATCGCCTTCACGGCGGGATTCCACTTCGCTTTCATCGAGCAGGGTGGCACTAGCCTTTATCCGACGTTGGCACAGCACGTCACCAACCTGGAAGTCTTGAGAGTCCTGCTGAGCATCGGCCCCAGCGAAACCATGCACTTCCAGACATGGCAGGACAAAGCCGGCAATGCCACTCCCCTGACGGATTTTGACAAGGTGAACAATTCGACCGTGACGTTTACGGACCTCAAAGGTGCCCAGGGCGAGACCGATCCGGAATCCTTGAACGGGGACACTTTGCAGGCCAACTTGATCATGCCCGAGCCGACCCATTTTTTGAACAAGAAGTTCGGCCCCGTGGCCATCATCCGCCCGACCTCGACGCTGCTCAACGGGGCGCAGGCTGCCGTCAGTGGATTTGTTTCCGACGGTCTTTTCATAAACCCCAAGACCAATAAGAGCGACACCGGGATTGTGCAGGTGCTTATGCGTCTGGCCGAAGAGGCCGATGATGCCCGCCGCCAATTCTAGGTCGCGCCGCAAACCCTAGTTACCTGAGTCGTCCCAAGCGCGCTCTCGAAGCATCCGGGCCCAAGCCTCCCTGGTTTCGGCCCGGAGCTTTTTTTCTTTGGAGTGGTGCTGCCTCGCCGGCAGGCGAGGAGGATTCTGGCCAAAAAGGCAGGTTGCGGGTGCTGGGCGCAACCATTCGCAACATCTCCGCCATCCAATGCGTTAGAGTTGTAAAGGCGCTCTTCTGCGGTAGAATTTAGAGATGGTCATGGACGTGGGGAACGAACGGGGGGGAGCTGCGGGAATTGTAATCTCCAATCTTGAGGGGGAACAATGAATAAAGTAAATCGTTTCTTGGCGGCAATGGCGCTGGTGCTGTTTTATGCGGGTGCGGCATCCGCCGATACCTTGGAGCTAAAAGACGGCCGAGTTTTGAAAGGGAAGTATCTTGGCGGCACGCAAGCGGTGTTGCGCTTCGAGCTGAACGGAGAGGTCCAGACGTTTAATACGGCGGATGTTGTGGCGCTGACTTTCACCGGGCATTCCGCTGCGGCAGCCTCCCCATCCGCGGGTATGGCTCCTGCCGCGGCCAGCATGGCGAATGCTGATCCCGGCGGGGCCGTGACTATCCCGGCAGGGCAATCGCTGCTGGTGCGCATGATCGATGGGGTGGATTCCTCCAAGAACCATGTGGGTGACATATTCCACGCCAGCCTGGAAACCGATTTGACCGTCGGCAATTCCGTGGTGGCGCGGAAAGGGACGGATGTTTATGGGCGCTTGGCCGAGGCTAAGGAGGCTGGGCACATTTCCGGCAGCTCCGAGCTCCAACTGGAGCTCACGCGTATCGTGATTGATGGCAAGGATTACCCCGTCGTCAGCAGCGATTACACGCTGCAAGGCAAGGGGCGCGGATCCAATACCGCCAAGAAGGTCGGCGGCGGCGCGGTGGCCGGCGCCATCATCGGGGCGATCGCCGGTGGCGGCAAAGGCGCGGCGATTGGCGCGGGCGTGGGCTCCGCAGCCGGCGCCGGCGTCCAGGTGCTTACGCGCGGCCAGCAGGTAAAAGTGCCGAGCGAGACGGTCCTGGAGTTCCGCTTGCAGCAGCCCGCAACCGTTGCGCCAACGCAAAAGTAAGCGTGGTCCCCGGCGTTATGCGCGGAAGTGCAGGAAAAACTTCGGAAAAGGCGAGCTATGGCTCGCCTTTTTCTTTCTGCTCATGGTTTTTCATGCCGGCGCGTGGTTTTGGCGATTTCCCCGGCCAGTATCGGATTGGAACCATGCGCCGGAAATTCCCTCTTGCCACTCCTACTGTTAGTGAGTAAGCTACCCCCTCAAGTGGGGAGACCATGCCGAAAGAAAAACCAAGAGTAAACATCGGGGAAGTCATCCGGACATACCGGGGCCAGCGCAGCCTTTCGCAAGGCGACATCGAGCGCCGCACCGGGTTGTTGCGTTGTTATCTGTCGCGCGTAGAGAATGGCCACACCGTGCCCTCTCTCGAAACGCTGGCTAAAATCGCGGAAGCCATGGACATCTCGCTGGCGGACTTTTTCCCCGGCACGGAAACGCCGCGGGACCGCGAAACGCAAAAAGCGCTCGGCGAGCTTTCGCAGGACGAAATTCGCTTCCTGGCGGAGATTAAGAAGTACAGCACCACGCTTTCCGATGGGGACAAGCGGCTGGTGC
>WNFG01002019.1_pt1 | contig 40963 bp, 34 predicted proteins | sample 5400431 | NCBI WGS metagenome assembly WNFG01 (sample SAMN13153346, study PRJNA577476) | soil metagenome | isolation source: 120 cm saprolite under Douglas fir tree site 2 hole 3 replicate 2 | place: USA:California | collected 2015-04-18
AAGCGTTTGGCAGAAATCGAGAACATCGACTTCTTTGCCGCCAACGGCCGGGACACGGTCGAGGCGCTGCTCGTCACTTTGGAAAAGCGAATGAAAGCGGCTGCCACTCAAGCCTCGGAGGAGGGCGATGCCCCTCGCCGTCCGATGGAAAAAATGCAAGGGCGTACCTGGGTGACGAGAAAAGGAATTCACGTCGACCGAATGGCGAGCGCGTGGCTCATTCGCCGCTTCATCGACAAAGAGGCGCGCTTCAAATTCGTTCCCGGCAAAGGCTATCGCCCTGAAGCCGGCGAGCTTCGCTTCGACATGTTCGAGGCGGAATTCACCCACGAAGGCGACCGGTGCACCTTCGAAGTCCTGCTGCACAGGTTTGGCCTGACGGACCCAGCACTGAAGCAGATTGCCGAAATTGTCCACGACATTGACCTCAAGGACGGGAAGTTCGGCCGCGAGGACGCGCTGGGGCTGGACCGCCTCATCGCGGGCATTGCGATGGCCCACCCCGAGGACGAGAAGCGGTTGGCCGAGGGAGCAGCTGCATTCAACAGCCTCTACGAGTACTTCAGGAGAAAGAGAGCGTGATAAATGAAATTGGCGGCAATTTTAGGTGGCGCAGTGCTGAGTCTCGGCTCGCTGGTGCTGGCGCAGGCTGAAGTGGAAAAGCCCTCTGCCAAGACATGGAATTTCGATTCCGATACCGTCGGCAAGGCCCCCGGTGGTTTTTCGTTCGGGCGGACCGGAAAGGGCGCCGAAGGTCAGTGGGTGGTGCGTTCGGAAGAAGATGCGCCCAGTAAACCCAACGTCCTCGCACAGGTGAGCACGGACGATACCGACTATCGTTTTCCCGTCGCCTTTACCGGTCCCGACATCAAGGACCTGCGCGTGTCGGTGAAATGCAAGCCGGTCTCCGGGAAAGTGGACCAGGGCTGTGGCCTGGTATTCCGACTGAAGGACGCGGACAACTATTACGTCGTTCGCGCCAACGCGCTCGAGGACAACGTTCGCCTCTACCACGTGGTGAAAGGAAATCGCCGACAGTTCGCAGGGTGGAATGGCAAGGTTGCCAGCGGTGTCTGGCACGATTTGGCGGTCGAAGCCAAGGCAGACCACCTCCAAGTCTTCTTCGACAACAAGAAAATAATCGACGCGCACGACAAAACGTTCCCGGATGCGGGGAAGGTCGGGCTCTGGACCAAGGCAGACTCGGTCATCTACTTCGACAACCTGACGGCGACCCCTCTCTAAAAGACGGCTGGATGGCCATGTCTCAAACCGATTTTTCACACGGGCAGCATCCAATTATTCCGCTGCCGTTCGATGCTCGCAGGTTGGATGGTATTTCCGAGCGGATGATTTTGTCCCATCACGAAAACAATTACGGCGGTGCGGTGAAGAACCTCAACAAGGTTGAGGAAGAGCTGGCTCGAATGACTAAGGACACGCCGGGCTTCGTGATAGCCGGCCTCAAGGAGCGAGAGCTTACTTTCACAAACTCGATGATTTTACATGAGCACTACTTCGGGAATCTCGGCGGACACGGCAAACCCAGCGGCAGGATCGAGAAGCGGCTTGCTGCCGAACATGGAACCTTCGGCCGATGGGAGGAGCTATTCCGAGCGACTGGAGCCAGCCTGAGCGGCGGCAGCGGGTGGGCGATTCTCGATTACAACTTTCAAACAGGTCAACTGCGTACTTATTGGTCCAGCAATCACACCCAATCGGTGGCGTTTGGACAACCTCTGCTCGTCCTCGACATGTACGAGCACTCCTACCAAATGGACTATGGCGCGTCGGCGGCAAGGTACATTGACGCATTCTTCCGAAACATCAATTGGGACGAAGTGAACCGGCGCCTGGAGCGAGCGGATAAAGCTGCCGCGGCGTTCGGAGCGAGGTGAACAGAGTTGCTAAGGAGAGAAGTCAATGATCAATCGAACTGTACTGATGGTGGCGATGCTCGGACTGTGCGCAGTGGCAATTGCAGCTGCGAAGAATAGCGGCAACGGTCCCAAGCTCGATACCAGTCGCATCGAGGAGCTCACGGGCGTGAAGGGAACGCTCAATGAGAAGGAGCGTGTATTCAGAGTAACGGTGCCGCGGAATGATTTATCCATCACCACGGCGGGCGTGAAGATGACTCCGCCCATGGGACTGACGAGCTGGGCAGCGTTCAAGCGCGACGGCAACCGGACGATGGTGATGGGAGACATGGTACTGACCGAGGATCAGGTGAATCCCGCGATGAGCACGGCCCTGGACAATGGGCTCGAAGTAACTGCGCTGCACAATCATTTCTTCTGGGATTCGCCGAAGGTGATGTTCATGCACATCGGAGGCATGGGCGACGAAACCAAGCTCGCCAGCGCGGTTGGGAAGCTTTTCGCAAACATGAAGCAAACCTCTGGCGGAAGAGGCGAGGTGCCAACGGCGGACATCGACCCAACGAAGAGCACGCTGGACCCGAAGAAGGTCGAGGCCATCCTGGGAAAGGGCGACCTCACCAACGGCGTGTACAAGGTGACCATTGGCCGAGAAACCAAAATGCACGGTCAGACCGCGGGCAATGCGATGGGCGTCAACACCTGGGCTGCGTTCGCAGGTAGCGATGAGAAAGCGGTGGTCGACGGGGATTTCGCGATGCTCGAGCCCGAGCTGCAGGGAGTGCTCAAAGCACTGCGGGGCGCCGGCATAAACATCGTTGCGATTCACCAGCACATGTCCGGCGAGGTTCCGCGGGTCCTCTTCCTGCACTTCTGGGGAGTGGGGCCGGCGGAGAGCCTGGCGAAGGGAATCAAGGCCGCCCTGGACACTCAGAAAGTCCGAACCGCCGGCTAGCATTCTGCGCATCGCTGCTTGCTATCGAGACTTGTATCGTGAGCGGAAAGTCAGACGCGAAACTGACGGTCGGGCCGGAAACCGCAGAGCAGACCGAGCGCAGCACGCTACGCGAGTTTCTGTTGTACTTTCTTCGGCTCGGAACGTTTGGGTTCGGCGGTCCGATTGCGCTCGCCGGCCACATGCAGCGGGACCTGGTGGAACAGCGACGTTGGGTCTCCAAGCAGGACTATCTGGAGGGCCTCGCCCTCTCGCAGCTCTCTCCGGGTCCGCTCGCGGCGCAGCTCGCGATGTATCTCGGTTGGGTTCGTGCGGGCCGCCTCGGGGCCACGCTCGTGGCGGGCGCGTTCATTCTCCCTTCTTTCGTGATGGTGCTGGTCATCTCCATCCTCTACGTCCGATTCCACGGGCTGCCCTGGATTCAGAACGTGTTCTACGGCGTGGGTGCGGCGGTGATTGCGATCATCGCGCGAAGCGCCGTGAAACTTGGGCGCATGACCATCGGGAAGGATCCGCTGCTCATTCTTATTCTCGCCGCGAGCGCCATCGTGACGGCGTGGACGGAAAAGGAAATTCTTTGGATCTTCTTGGGTTTTGGCCTTCTAGCGCTGATTGCTAAAGCGTGGCTTCCATCGCGAAAGACGACGAGGGTGTTGTCGCTAGGGCCATGGTTGGGTTGGCTGGTGGCGGGAATGGGGGGTCCGGCGCCAGGGGAGTTGTGGCGAATCGCGTGGTACTTCGCCGAAGCCGGCGCCTTCGTGTTTGGCAGCGGTCTGGCGATTGTGCCGTTTCTGCACGGCGGAGTGGTAGATAACTTCCATTGGTTGAATGAGCGCCAGTTTCTGGACGCGGTTGCGGTTGCGATGATTACTCCAGGGCCAGTTGTCATTACCGTCGCATTCATTGGCTTCCTGGTCGCAGGGCCGCTCGGGGCACTTATTTCCGCCGCGGGAGTATTCCTGCCCCCATTTGCGGTCGTCATTCTGCTGGCGCCCAGCGTTCGACGCTGGTCGAAAGATGCGCGCGTGAAGGCATTTGTCTCCGGTGTCACCGCGGCGGCGGCCGGAGCGATTGGCGGCGCAGCATTCGTACTTGCAAGGCGCTCGATCGTGGACATTCCCACGGCGGTTATCGCCGTTCTCACCTTCGGAGCACTCTTAAAACTAAGAAAGGCTCCCGAGCCGGTGGTGATTCTTGCAGCTGGGGCCGTGGGGCTGGTCGTAAAGGCGGTGGCCTCGCCATGAGACTGGGCAGATAGGAGGCTTTCAATGAAGTGGATTACGCGCGAGCGAGTCAACGTCGATCGAGTGGCCTGTCCGTGGTTGATTAAGAAATTTGTCGACCCGAAGGCCGAATTCTTCTTCGTCCCGGCAGCGGAAGTGTTGGTTGAAGGCGGGCGGCTCGGAGCAATTCCGTTTGACGTGAAGGGCGTCGAGCTGGGCCATCATGGGAAAGGGTGTTCGTTTGAGGCAATCCTCAAAAAGTACAATCTTGGGGATAAGCCCGAGCTGGTTCTCCTCGCGCAGATTGTGAACGGCGCGGATACCGACAATACGCTTTACGCTCAACCTGAGAGTCCGGGTTTGAAGGCGATCGCCGAAGGTTTCCGCCATCTCGGACTAAAGGATGACCACGCAATCAACGCCGCTGAGTGGATTGTTTACGACGCGCTTTATGCGTACTGCCAAGAAATGGTGCGACAGGGAAAGCCCAATGGAGCGTTCAAGAATCGCGAAACGGGTACGCCTGGGAATTGATGAGTGCGACTACGACCTCCCCTCATCGTCGCCTTCGTCGCGCTGGCGTGGGCGCCCAACACGGCGGCCTATCGCCCGTTCGACTCGACGGACGCGAGCGTGGCCGAGGCGGGGACGTTGGAGCTCGAGCTAGGACCGATCGGCTACCTCACCGAGGGACGAGCGCACTTTCTCGTGGCCCCGGCATTGATTGCCAACCTGGGCCTGTCGCGCGGATGGGAGTTGGTACTCCAGGGCCGGCACCTGCTCCTCGTCAGCGATGGCCAGGAAGAGCCGCGGAGCCGAGTGGTCGACACCGGCCTGTTCCTCAAAGGCGTGCTTCGCGAGGGCACGTTGCAGGACGGCGTCGGGCCGAGCGTAGCCATCGAGGCAGGCGTCTTGCTACCGACGGTGAACGGAGAGCGGGGAGCGGGAGCAAGCGTGGCGGCCATCGTCTCCCAGCGATGGTCCTCGGTGACGATGCACCTCAATGCTGCCGCCGCGCTCACGCGGGCGGGACGCCTGGACCTCTTTGGAGGCGCCATCGTCGAGGGGCCGTATCGCTGGGCGGTGCGTCCGGTGGCCGAGGTGTTTCTAGACAGAGAGTTTCATACTTCTTGGGCTATCTCTGGGCTGCTCGGCGCCATCTGGCGTACCCGGGACGACCTCTCTTTGGACCTTGGCCTCCGGACCGCGCGCCTGAACGGCGAGTTCGTCGGCGAGGTTCGCGCCGGCCTCACATGGGCCTTTGGGTTGAGGTGACTGGATGAAGCCGATACTTGTCATCGCGGTACTTGTCGCGCTGACTCAGGCTTGCAAACGGGACGCCCGGGAGGTGGTGGTCTACACCTCGGTGGACCAGGTGTTCTCCGAGCCCATCTTCAAAGAGTTCGAGCGAAAGAGTGGCGTTGCGGTTCGGGCCGTGTTCGATACCGAGGAGACGAAAAGCACCGGCGTGCTCAATCGGGTCATCGCCGAAGCGCAGAGCCCGCAGACCGATGTCTTCTGGGCCAACGACCCGGTGCGTCCGTTTCTGCTTGTAAAGCGTGGCCTGGCGGAGCCCTACATCTCTCCGAGTGCGGCGGGGATTCCCGCGGCGTTCAAGGCCGCCGATGGTACCTGGACGGATTTCGCCGCAAGGGCGCGCGTCCTACTGGTCAACAAGAAGCGCGTCTCGCCCGGCGAGATGCCACGCTCCGTCCGAGACCTGACGAACCCTCGTTGGAAGGGACAGACGGCGATTGCAAACCCGCTCTTCGGGACGACGACGATGCACGTCGCGGCATTGTTCACGACATGGGGCGAGGAGCAGGCGCGCGCGTTTCTCACGTCTCTCAAGGCCAACAACGTTCGCGTCGCCAGCTCCAACGGTGAGGTGAAGCGGCTCGTCGCAACCAGTGAGGTGGCATTCGGGCTCGCAGATACCGACGACGCGTTCGAGGCTCTCAAGGAGGGCGCACCGGTGGACGTGGTCTACCCGGATCAGGAGGGGATGGGCACGCTCGTGATGCCGACGACCGCGGTGCTGATCAAGGGCGGACCGCATCCGGAAACGGGGCGCAAGCTCGTGGACTATTTGCTCACCCCCGAGGTAGAGCGGCGAATGGCCGACTCTGCCGCACACATGCCGCTGCGGCCGGAGGTGCCCGTGCCGCAGGGGCTCAAGCGTGTCAGCGAGATCAAGGCGATGCAGGTTGACTACGCGCGCGTGGCAAGCGACATGGAGCGCATCCAGCCGTGGCTAAGAGAGTGGGTCGGACTCTGAGTCGCGCCCTGCGCCGGCACGAGCAGACGCTCGTGCTCGCGGCTGCGGGAGCCATTGTCCTGCTCGCCTCGACATTGCCGCTGGTGCGGTTGCTGGCCGAGATCCCTGGTGCTGGGACAGCTGCAGTTGGGGTGCTCGCCAACTTTCGGCCATGGATGCTTCTTATCCGTTCGCTCGTGCTCGCCGGAGCGGTGACCGCATGCGCCGTCGCCCTCGGCGCTCCGCTGGGGCTCCTTGTCGCCCGGACCGACTTGCTCGGACGGCGAGTCCTGTGGATGCTGCACGCCTTCCCGATGTTCCTGCCGCCGTTTCTCCTCGCGCTCGGGTGGTTCCAGCTTCTGGGGCGAGAGGGACTTCTTGGCAGTGAGATGACAGCTCGGCTCCTGTTCAGCGAGGTCGGCTTGGTCGTGGTCCTCGCGCTCGCGTTCTCGTCCGTGGTGACGTCCCTGGTGGCGCTGGCGCTTCTTGGCATGGACGCCTCGCTCGAGGAGGCGGCGCGCCTCGTGGCTCGTCCGTGGCGCGTCGCCACGCGCATCCTGCTCCCCGCGGCGCGTCCGGCGCTCGCGCTGGCCGCGATCGTGGTCTTCGCGCTGTCGGTGTCCGAGCTGGGTGTGCCGATGTTCTTTCGCGTCGACGTCTTCCCTGCGGCCGTCTTCGCTCGACTCGGCGGCATCCAGTACGTGCCTGGCGAGGCTTTCGTCCTCGCATTGCCCCTGATGCCCGTCGCGCTCGGCCTGCTTGTCCTCGAGCGTCGACTGCTTGGCGTCGCTTCGTTCGCTGTGGCTGGCCTGCGCGGAATGTCGCGTGCCCCCATCCCGCTCGGGAAGTGGCGGCCGGTGCTCGGCGCAGCTGCTTGGAGCATCGCCCTGGCCGGCGCGCTCCCGATTGGTGCTCTCGCGCTCCGCGCCGTGCGAGGCGGCGGGCTCGGCAACCTCCCACAGTGGATCGGCCAGGCGCCCTGGACCAGCCTCGGCACAGCCGCGGTCGCCGCCACGGTCATCGCCGCGGTCGGGCTGGTGCTCGGGCACGCCGCTGCGCGCCGTCTGCGAGGGGCCTCGATGCTCGATGCCCTCGCGGTGCTGGCATTCGTGATGCCGGCGTCCGTGCTCGGCGTCGGCCTCATCGCTGTATGGAATAGCCCGGTGACGCGCGCGCTGTACGGGAGCGTGGCCATCCTCATCATCGGCTACAGCGCCCGCTACGCGGTGGTGGGCATTCGTGCTGTCGCCTCGGTGGTCCTTCAGAGCCCTGTTCATCTCGAAGAGGCAGCCGCGGCCGATGGCGCGCGCTTTTGGCGGCGGCTGATCCGGATCATCCTCCCGGTCAACTTAAGGGGCGTGGCCGCGGGGTGGCTGCTGGCGATGGTTTTCTGTCTCCGGGATTTCGAGACAGCCGTGCTCTACTACCCGCCCGGTCGAGAGCCGCTCCCAGTTCGCATCTTCACCCTCGAGGCGAACGGCCCGCCTGCAGTGGTGGCCGCGCTCGCGATGGCGCAGGTGTTAATCACTGCCTCGATGCTCGCTCTTGGCGTGCCCTTGCTCCTGCGCAGGAGAGCGGGATGAGCTCAGCCATCGCACTCGAGGGGATCAGACTGCGGTACGCGGGGAGGCTGGTCATCGATGGGCTCTCGCTTTCGGTTGAACCCGGCGAGGTGCTGACGCTGCTCGGGCCATCCGGCAGCGGTAAAACGAGCGTGCTCCGGGTCATCCTGGGCTTCACGACGCCGGAGACTGGGACCGTGCGACTTTCCGGCGAGGTCGCGAGCCGGGAGGGGCGGCTGCTAATGCTACCCGAAGACCGGGGGCTCGCGGTCATCTTCCAGGACCTTGCCCTTTGGCCTCATCTGAGCGTCGCGGGAAACCTCGCCTTTGGCCTCGAGTCCAAAGGCGTCCCACGCCCAGAGCGCGAGGCACGGATCCGGGCAATGCTCGGAAGAGTCGGCCTCGCGGGCAAGGAGCACACCTACCCCGGCCAACTCTCGGGCGGCGAGCGTCAGCGGGTGGCAATCGCTCGGGCGTTGGTCCTCGATCCGCGCGCAGTCCTCCTCGACGAGCCGCTCTCCAACCTGGATGTTGGCCTCAAGCGCGAGTTGCTCGCGGTGTTCCGCGATCTGCTTAAGGAGCACCGGACCACGGCACTCTACGTGACGCACGACCTTCGAGAAGCAGCGGCGCTCGGAGACCGCATCGCGGTGATGGAGCAGGGGCGCCTCGTCCAGGAGGGTTCGCTCGACTCACTCCGCGCGCGGCCGGCGAGCAGCTTCGTTCGCGGGTTGCTCGACGACCTCGCGTGGTCGGGAATGAATGCGATCACCTGACCGGCAGGTTTGAATTGATGCCAGTGGGTAGCGCCGGGCACTGATCAAGTGCCGTCCAGGTGATCGGGATCTCATCGATTTGAAAGGGCCGGGTGTTATTTATGTTTTCAAATGTGCCGCTTCCATTCAACATCAGGTCTGTATCGATGACGATACTGACGTATTGACGACGTAGGCTGTTAATGCCCTGAATCCCGATTCTGACGGCGGTCCCCTCGGAATTTACGAGCGCTGTCCCGTGTATTGGCCAACTGGCCGTTGCGGTTGTTAGCGAACCGTGCAATCCGACGATCGCCCCGGCGACAAAGTCGGAATCAGTCTTCAATACCCACGTCTGGTTGGAGTCATCTGTTGCGCAAAGTGTCGATGCCGAAGCTGTTGCCGTTGCGACGGTGCACAGACAAACAATCGCGAGCAGCCGTTTCCGGCGATGATCGAAAACCTCACGGAGCACTTCTAGAAATCTCATAAACGGCTCCCTTTTCGAGTCCAACGACAAACAGATTGCCGTTGGGTCCAGTTCGAATGTCACTCGTAATTCCAAAGCCTTTGCCAAACAGCAGACTCTCGCTCTCGGTAATGTCCCACTTATCGAAGTCGTCTGCCCTCCGGTCGAAAAGGACGGGGTCGTCGAAGGCCAGGTCCAGGCGGTCAGGGCTCAATTTCAAGCGGAAGAGGTGGCCATCCAAGAGAAAATTCCTCGCCCCACCGACGATCAGATTTCCGTCGAACTCCGTTCCGAGCCCCTGGCCTACCACGAAGCCGAAACCTGCCGGGGCGACCTCAAACTTCCAAGTCAACAGTGGATCGGTGTATCGCGCGCCCGGAAGCATGAAGAGCGCGTCTCGCGCCTCCTCCGGCGAATTGGCGATCAGCGTCGGTGGCCAGCGAATCTGCTGCAGGCCGAAATACACGGGACTGGTTTCGATTGCCTTGTAGTCAGCGACGAAATCCAACAGTCCCATGATTCGAATCCAGCCGCCATTCATGCCGGCCTCGATCCGATTAATCTCGCTTCCGGAATCATCGCCATTCTGCGACTCCCAGAGCTGGCCTGTGCCGGGATCGAATGCGAGACCAAAGCCGTTGCGGATGCCATACGCAAACACCTTCTGGATGTTCGCGCGGACCTCCTCGCTGGTACCGGGAGGAAGCTCGACGTTAAAGAAGGGATTGTCCTCCGGCGTGGTGCCGTCGTCATTGAGTCGGATCACCACTCCGGTGAGGTGAGTATTGTCGGTTTCCGGTCCGCCGAATTGATCGTCCATTCCGTTCGGACCCAACGGGACGGTAATGTTTTGCATCCAGCCACGGCGACCGTTGTCGCCAATGTAGATGTAAAGCTTGCCATCGGGCCCGAAGAGGACCTTGCCGCCATTATGGTTTCCGCGCAGGGGCTGTCCCTCGTCTGCCTGATACGAGCGCAGACGGATGATGTTCATGTCCATCGTCAGCGCCGAACCGTCCCAAATGAAACGGTCTACGCGATTGCCAAGAAGGGGAACTTGAGCGGGATCGCTCGTGTCGTCGGTCCCGCCAGCGCAATCCTCGCTGAACGAAGGCGCGCGGCAGGTCCAATAGAGATACACGAAGCCGTTGTTTGTGAAGTCGGGGTGGAGAGCGATGCCTAACAGGCCGCGCTCGGAAAAGAAGTTCACGGCAAGGTCCAGTGCCAGTTGAGGTTGCACGACCCCATCGATTACGCGCTTTACCTTGCCGGTCGTCTGCTCGATCACCAAGAAGTCGTTGGGAGCGAGAAATGCGATGCCCGTCGGCGTGGTGAGGTTGGTCACCGCGGGTGTGACGCCCAGGCTGGGATCTTCCATCACAGGATTCAGGACTTGAGCGACGACTGGTGTCTCGGCGGTAGCCGTGTTGTTGCTCGGATCGGGATCGGGCTCCGTGGCGGCGACAGTCGCCGTGTTGCTAAGCACGTCGGTGATCTGTTGCGGCAGCACCACGATGATCACCGCAACGCCCTCTGACGCGGCCAGGTTCCCAATGTCGCAGACGATGGTAGTCGTCCCGCTGCAGGGCATGGGCATCCCGCCCGGGAAATTAAACGTGGCACTGCTCAGAGTCACGCCGGTTGGCAGGGTGTCGGTGACCTGGACATTCGTAGCCCCATCAGGCCCGTGGTTGATGACATTCATTCCGTAGGTGAGATTTTTTCGGACTGTCGCAGGCCTTGGCACAGTGGTGTTGGTAATCGATAGGTCCGCCGAAGGAGAACCTTTGGCCGAGGCCGCCTGCGCCGACAAGGTTATCGCGACCGCCAAGAGCCATTGTGTTTTGGCTTTCATGTTTACTCCCCCATTTGTGGTTTCATTCACCCCCGCTCAGAGTTTCCACCTCCGCGAGCGCAACCGGAGCCTCAGGATCGACCCAATCAATTCACCCCCAAGCAGGTGACACCGGTCGACAGCGACCGTTGCGCGCCTGGGACATGGTCAGGAAGAACTCTGGAGGGACAGGGGTTGCAACGACCCAGCCGACACCCACGTGCAACGCAAGAAGACCTGCCGTGTCAACCTAATCTCGGGGACGCGGGCATGGGTGGTGGAAGATCGGCAGTTCTATCGATGATCAGAGCTCCCATTATCTTCGTATTTCTAGGAGGCATCCTCGTGCTCGCTTACATGGGGGGTTCCACTGACGGGACCGATGAAGGTCGCGCACCGGGGAGCGCCGTCTCCGATGGTGGCCCGGAGCTCGTGAGCTTCGGTGAGGATATTCAGCCCATTTTCAACAGGCGGTGCACGAGCTGTCACAACGGGACTCACTCGCGTGGACAGCTCGATTTGACCGCGCCGAGCTCCTACTCGCAGCTCGTCAATGTCGTCACTTCTACGAATTGCGACGCAGTAGTGCCTGCTGTTGCTCGGGTCAAGCCGGGCGATAAGGAGGGCAGCATGTTGTGGCGGAAGACGAAGCCCGACCCGGACCGATGCCTGAACCCGATGCCGAACGGCGCGCCGGGCCTAGGTATCATCGCCCCAGATGAACTCGACAAACTGGAGAGATGGATCCAGCAGGGTGCGCTCAACAACTAGCTCAGGGTGGCTTGGAGTGCATCTCTTTGAGAAAGGCCTCGATTGCTTCGAAGAATTCGAAGCGCTTTTTCTCAAACAGCACGAAATGCGTTGCTTCATTGATGAGGACGCTGCGCTTGGAGGGTGCGTTGGTCAAATCCCGCATCAATCCCTCCCGGTCCTCTGGAAAGGACCACGTGTCGAACTCACCGGCGATCACCAGAACCGGCACGTAAATGGAAGAGGCGTTCCAGATCCGCCGCCCGGTCGCCTGCATGAAGGTATCCTCGAGGACGCCATTCGGGGCGCGCAGGCTCGGCGGATTGCGCGTGTTGCTCGTAGGGTCGGTGGCCAACGCCTCGGCGTTGAAAGCGTCCACCACCCCCTGCTCTCGGTACTGGTTCTTGTCCTGGACCGGAATCTCGCCATCCCACCGCGCCTGGTTTGCGGCGCCGGTCGCGAGACGATACGCGCCTAATCCAAAATTGAACTCGTACGGCCTACGCTTGTTCTGGGAATTCGATCCAGGCCCGAGATTCGGATGCAGTGCAAACGCATAAGCAGGCGCGTAGAGGACAAGTTTCTGGATTTTGTCGCTGTGCAGCGACGTGTAGTAGCCGGCGGTCATTGCGCCCCACGACCACCCGATCAGTGTCACCTTCTGCACCTTGTGCTTGGCCCGGATGTGATCCACCACTGCGCCGATGTCGCGAATCACCAAGTAGGAGCGGGACACCGGCCGGTTCGCCGCCGGGGGCATTTCCATTGCCTTCTCCCGCGAGGACAAGCCGTAGTTTCGCTTGTCGAACATGTAGACGACGTAGCCCTGCTGAACCATCCAGTCTGCCCACGAATAGTCCTTGAACTGCAGATCGAAGTCCGGAGTAGACGGGAATGTCGCTCCATGGACGAACAAGACGATGTTGTCGTTAGTGAACGCCTTCGTCCCCTCGGCCATCTTGCTCCGGACGAACAGTTTAATGCCAGGGTCAACCGAATCGATCTGGTAGTCTTGCTTCACGACCTTAACCGCGGACGCTGCCGGCCCGGCTAGAAGAGACAAGGCGAGCAAGACGCAAAACGAGGCAGGACGAAAAGTTTGCATGGGAGCTCCTTGGGGCTGAGTTCACCTTGTGAGACTGCCTGCTTTCCGCCGTAGCTCAAGCACTTTCGACGTCTCAATCCCGAAGCGGGAGCGCGCGCGAGCAATGCGCGGCTCTCGACTCCGGGATTCTTGTTGAGACAGCTCGATCTGGGCTGGTGCGCTCTGCTGCTACGGCATCACGAAGCCGTCGAAGAACCGCGGCTGCAAGCGGACCTCCGCTGGTACCGGGAAAGGAAAGCCGACCACGACGGCTCTTCCCTGCACCTGATCCTGCGCGGTGCAGTCGGCGGTGCAAACCCTCGCCGCAGGCGCGATCTCCGTCGCGTCTTCTCCCATCACTTGGCCGATCCGGCCGCCGGTGGCTACGCTCCACTGCGAGACGCCGCCGCAATGGCTCACGGTTCCGGGGTGAAATGGATTGGGGATCTGGTTCACGCAGTCGGTGATGATCCGGGTCGCTACTTGAGGACTGTCGCGGCCCACGAACTTGTCCGACCAATCGTTGGCGAAGTTGATCTTCGCGGTCACCGTCACCCTGCCATCCGGGTCGGCGCCGTCGCAAACGACCCGCGTTCCATTGGGGAGGATGCCTGAGCAGGGAAGCCGCTCACCGATCCGGTCGCGCGCGTTGGGGTTATCGAAATAGAAGACGTCGTCCGACAACACATGGGTGAAGACCGTCTCCGTGCCATCATCGCGTGCCGGCTCCACCTGGAAGATGCCGCCGCTCGCGCAGTCCTTCGCCTGGATCTTCATCGACAGTCCGGTCCCTGTCCGCCTGATGACCAGCGCCTCGCTGTTAATCTCCACCTCGACGTCGCTGGACAGCGCGAGTCCCCGATGGTCGGGAATCTTCGCGGCAAAGACGACGGTGGGTATACCACCGGTGAGGTCGAGCGGATTCGGGGCGCCGGTGAGCGTCCAGTCACGAATCCCGAACGTCGCCGCGTCAACGCGAAACTCTACATATCTGCCGCTGACGACGAAGCTGTCCCCAATGCCCCAGCAACGAGAAACCACCGCCCTGACACCGGGCAGAACCATCTGCGAAGGCTCGATCTGAAAGTAGCGCGAGCGACGCGACGCCGATCGCCGTTGCCGCGTAGAAGAGGCGCGTCATTCCATTTCGATGCTGCATTGCTTGTTTGCTCACAAACGTCTCCTGAAAGTTTGAGGGTGGTACAGCGAAGTGACATCACGCAACTGGGTGAGACAGCCGGACGGGGAAGCCGGAACAACAGTCTTCCCGCAACGGCGGCAAAAAACGTTCGACGGGCAACGAGGCTCGATGGTGCTGATTAGTGTTGCTTCAGCCCCGTCTCGTTGGTGCAAATCATGCTTATCCTTTCGTCCTGTCGAGGACATTGATTGGGTCTGAATCTCGTTTGACGTCCGCGTGCAGTCCGCACTCGATCTTGGAGCGACCGCGCCATCGGCCGGCGCGCGGATCTTCGCCGGGCAAGGTGGGCGAGGTGCATGGAGCGCATCCGATGCTCGCGTAGCCGCGGTCATGAAGCGCGTTGTAAGGAACACGGTGAGCGCGCACGTGCGCCCAAACATCTTTGCTGGTCCACCCGACGAGTGGATTCACCTTCACCAGCGCAAAGCGCCGATCGCGCTCGACGAGCTGCGCTTGCGCGCGCTCTAGCGTTTGATCTCGGCGGATGGCGGTGATCCACGCGTCAAATCCAGAGAGCGCCCGCCGAAGCGGAATCACCTTGCGAAGCTCGCAGCATCGATCTGGATCGATTTCCCAAAGCCCTGCGCCGTGCCGCGCCTGCTGTTCTTCGACCGTCAAGTCCGGACGGACGGCGCGGATGCCAATTCTGTATCGTTCCTCCAGACGGTGCCACAGCTCGTACGTCTCGGGAAACAGTAGGCCGGTATCGAGCGTGAAAACATCGATCGGTAAAGCATGGCGGCCGATCAGATCGATGAGCACACATCCCTCGACGCCAAAGCCAGTGGCGAAGGTGATCCTCGGGAATTGATCCACGGCCCAGAGAAGCACCTCCAGCGGAGAGCGGCCTTCCAGCGCCGTTGTACTGTTGCTCAATTCAGATTGCTTTGATTCCATGATCGCACCATCGAGCTCGTTCGGGGGATCGCACGCAGCGGCGGAGAGACGCCAAAAGGCCCGAGGATCTAGATCTCCCGGGCCTGGTGCGACGGTGCGTTGTTTAGGCTTCAGGGGCCCTGAACGCGCCGCGTCCGCAAGCTCCGGGAATTCCCCGGGCCTCGGTACAACAACAAACGCAGGCGTTCGATGGGGCGACCACGTTTCTTTCATAGCGAAGGTGACGGGCGAGGGTCAAGCGGGCGAGCCAACGGCGATGGGATTCGGACGTGATTACTGCGGTCGACGTTCGCTCTCGCGTGTACGTGGCGCTCAACGATGGCACCGGCCATTTCTCGGATTCCGGCACTGCCTTCACCGTCGGCTACGAACCTGCGCGACTGGTGGCGGTGGACCTCAATGGCGATGGCTTGCCCGAGGTGATTACCTCCAGCCTTCGGGGAGGGTCGGTGAGCGTGTTGATCAACCAAACACTGCGCGCCGGACCATAAAGATAGGCGAATATCGATCGCGCTTGGAGCGGCGAGGATGATGTATAGCTTGCCACCTTTGTCGCTCTTCTGGCGATAGCCGTCGGACCCGCTCCAGCGCACGCCCAATGCGGACCCTGGCAGATCGTCGACACTCCGAACAACCTTCAACAACGTCTTTGGAATGAAGGCGCACGCCGCTGACGATATTGGGTCGGTGGGGTACCACAAGAACAATGGCGTGGATTCGGGGTACCGGACATTGGCAATCCACTGGAATGGCGCGGACTGGATCGAGGTGCCGAGCCCGGGTGATCCAGCCTCCGCCCGGTCGTTTTGATGACGCGTCTGTCGAAGAAGAGCAGCCCGGGCTGAAGCCGGTGTGCAAGTAGGGGACATCAACCCGGCAGGACTACTGCGGCGTGTTGTTGATCAGCACTGAAACGTTGTTGGAAGAGTCGTTGGCCACGGCCAGGTCCGGAAGTCCATCGCCATTGAAGTCGTCCACCGCAACGGACACAGGGAAGCTCCCCACCCCGAAGTTCTGGGCCCCGAGGAAGCTCCCATCCCCGATGCCCAAAAGCACCGAGACGTCTCGAGAAATAGCGTTAGCTACGGCTAAGTCTGGGATCCCGTCGCGATTGAAGTCGCCCACCGCAACGGAGTGTGGACTTTCCCCCGCCCCGAAGTTCTGGGCCCCGAGGAAGCTCCCATCCCCGTTGCCCAACAGCACCGAGACGTTGTTGGAATTCGTGTTGGCCACGGCTAGGTCCGGCAGCCCGTCGCGATTGAAATCGCCCACCGCGACGGACCAAGGAAGCTGGCCGACCGCGAAGTTCTGGGCCGGCTGGAAGGTCCCATCCCCATTGCCCAACAGCACCGAGACATCTTGGGAACCGCCGTTGGCCACGGCTAAGTCCGGCAGCCCGTCGCGATTGAAGTCGCCCACCGCAACGGACAGAGGAAAGGTCCTGGCCCCGAAGTTCTGCGGCGCCTGGAAGGTCCCGTCCCCGTTGCCCAACAGCACCGAGACGTTGTTGGAATTCGAGTTGGCCACGGCCAGGTCCTGCACCAGGTCGCCGTTGAAGTCGCCCACTGCAACAGAAGTAGGTCTGTCTCCGGCCGCAAAGTTCTGCGGCGCCTGGAAGCTCCCATCGCCGTTGCCCAACAGCACCGAGACGTTGTTGGAATTCGAGTTAGCCACGGCTAAGTCCGGCAACCCGTCGCCATTGAAGTCGCCCACCGCAACGGACAGAGGAAAGCTGCCCGCCGCGAATTGCTGGGCCGCCTGAAAGCTCCCATCCGCGTTGCCCAAAAGCACCGACACGGTACCGGCGGCAGTCCAGTTGGCCACGGCCAGGTCCTGCACCAAGTCGCCATTGAAGTCGCCTACCGCAACGGACTGAGGTCTGTCCCCGGCCGCGAAGTTCCGGGCCGCCTCGAAAGATACATCCTGTGCTTGCGCCGCCACGGTGACCGCCATGTTGCACACCGCCAGCCCCGCGCAAACCAACGCCACTCTCTTGTTCCTGATTGCCATCGCTCTCCTCCTGAAAACGTAGTTGCACCGCCCCAAAAGCATTGGGCCTTTCCTTCCCCGCGAGCTAGTCCGGCGCGATAGTCAGGTAGCGGGGTTGATGCCGGTCCACGGGCAGGGTTGGTCAGCAATCGATGTCATTGGGTTAGACAGCGAGGCAGCGGCGAGGGAACAACAAATGTGCGCCGGGAGCATGCAGGGGATGCTGCCACCTGCGTCGGACGAGCGTGTCCGCCCAGGTTTTAGGCCGAGCCGTCTGCACGATGCCATTCCCCCGAGCGTCACGGCGAGGGGGTCGGGTTGCCTCCGTTGTTCATAAGCACGTTGACGCTGTTTCCTGGCCCGTTCAGCTCGATCAAGTCGGGCGCTCCGTTGTTATCCAAATCGGCCGCCACCAGGAAATGGGACAGGAATTGAGTGCGAAGCAGCGTCGCCGATTGAAGTGAGCCGTCTCCGTTTCCGAGCATCACGGCTATCGAGGAGCCGCTCAGCCCCTTCACCGCGATGTCGAGGACTCCATCCCCGTTGAAATCCGCCGCCACCGGAGCCCCCAGGAGGCGCTCCGTATACTGGGGGGGAGGGAAAGCGAGATTGTTAAACGTGCCGTCGCCATTGCCCCGATACACCATTACATTTCCACGACCGAGTCCGAAAGGCGGCCAATAGCTAACCGCCAGATCCAGCATTCCGTCCCCATTGAAGTCGCCTACGACCATTGGGCCCGGGCCTGAGCCGACGTGATCCTGGCTCAACCGGAACGTGCCGTCTCCGTTGCCCAGCAGCACCGTCAGCGCGAAGCGTGATTGAACTACAAGGTCCGGCGTTCCATCGCCATTGAAGTCTCCCAGAGCCAACTTGCCGTTGGTGAATTGAATGGGAAATGTCAAAGGGGTGCCAAACGTCCCATCGCCATTGCCCAGCAGGGCGCTGACGCTGTTCGTGCCCACCACGACCAGGTCTTGGATAGTGTCTACATTGATGTCGCCCACGGCGACGAAGGAGGGGCCTGGCCCAGCCTGAACGCTGATCGCCGGCTGCAGCGTTCCATCGCCGTTTCCCAGAAGGATGCTCACGGCGGTAAGATCGGCGGCAGCGACGTCGAGGTTGCCGTCGCCGTCAAAGTCGCCGACGGCCACCGACCTGGGCGTGTCTCCAGCGGCGAAGATGAGTGGCGCTTGGAAAGAACCGTCGCCGTTCCCCAGGAGAATGCTCACGCTTGCGCTGGCGGAGTTGGCCACCACGAGATCGAGCACGCCATCGCCGTTGAAATCGCCCACCTCCGCGGCGGCCGGCGAGTCAACGGGGTATTCCATGGGCGGCAAGAACCCCTCTGCGAAGGAAGGCGCGGCAGCGGTCAACAAAACACACAGCAGACCGATGTTTGCTTGCTTCTTCTTGGCCTGTCGAATCCAAGTATTCATGATCGATACTCCTCGGGTGAAATCTGCATTGAATGAATCTGAAAACTGCCTTGCCACGCGAACGCGAGCTGGTGGTCGTCAGTTCCTGGCGCCTTCCTATGCGATCCACGAAGTGAGACCGCGGAAGGCCTCGACCGGAACAGAAAACACCGCAAGCGAGCTAATCATCAAAAAGTAGATCGCTGCGGGGAGTAACGCTTTGAATCAGGGCTGTGAATACTTAATGGTCGCGAAGTCGCCTGTTCCTATTCCCGTGCTCCAGCCGGTCACGTAGACATTTCGGGTGCTGTCCACGGCGATAGCCGTCGCAATATCCTGGGCGTTCCCCGGCCCATTGTAGCGAGCAACCCATTGCTCAGCACCGGTGGAATTGTAAGCGATGGTCGCGTAATCATAGCCTGTTCTTATTCCCTCACTCCGTCCTGTCACGTAGACACTGCCGGTACTGTCCACGGCGATGGCATTCGCAATATCGTAGCCGTTTGCCGGTCCATTGTAGCGAGCAACCCACAGCTCGGTGCCATTGGAATCGTAAGCGACCGTCGCGTAATCAATTAATGTTCCTAGTCCCTCGCTCTCGCCCGTCACGTAGACACTCCCGGTGCTGTCCACTGCGATGGCACTCGCACTATCCTTGTCATTTCCGGGTCCATTGTAGCGAGCGACCCAGAGCTCGGTGCCATTGGAATCGTAAGCGACCGTCGCGTAATCATCGAACGTTCCTATGCCCCTGCTCTCTCCCGTCACATAGACATTGCCTGTTCCGCTGTTCACTGCGATTGCGCGTGCAACATCATCGAAATTCGCCGGTCCATTGTAGCGGGCGACCCACAATTGCGCGCCTGTGGCATCGTAGGCGACCGTAGCGTAATCATTGAATGTTCCTATTCCCACGCTACCTCCGGTCACATAGATATTGCCCGTATCGTCGACAGCGATGGCCGTTGCCCAATCACCCGAACTCGCCGGACCATTGTAGCGAGCGACCCATAGCTCGGCACCTGTGGCATCGTATTTTATGGTCGCGAAATCAAACATCGTTTCTGCTCCTCCCCAGCTGCTTCCCGTAACGTAGACGTTGCCCGTGCTGTCCACCGCGATGGCGGTCGCAGAATCGCCCTGATTACCCGGTCCATTGTAGCGAGCGACCCACAGCTCGGCAGCCCTGGAATCGTATGCGACCGTCGCGTAATCATAGCCTGTTCCTATTCCATCGCTCCGTCCTGTCACGTAGACATTGCCGGTGTTGCTGTCCACCGCGATGGCACTCGGAACGTCATAGCCATTTGCCGGCCCATTGTAGCGAGCGACCCATAACTCCGTGCCTGCGGCGTCGTAGGCCACGGTAGCGTAATCCTGCAATGTTTCCCCTCCCCAACTGAATCCCGTCACGTAGACATTGCCTGTGTTGCTGTCCACGGCGATGGAATTCGCACCGCCCTGTCCATTGTAGCGGGCGACCCATTGTTCGGTCTGCGCTTTAGCCGCCGCTGGCGCTACGAGTATGAGCAGGACTAGGGAACAGATGAACTTGATTCGCATGCGTTCCCCCAATTGCGTCTTTTTCATTGCCACTTTCCTCCAATGATTCGCGCCTCAAACTCTGGCTATTTCGCCGTCTCGTAACCGGGTCGACTGGGCTACACCTGACAAGAGGTCAGACACGCCGCAAGCCAAAGCGGAACAGGTTTTAAGCAATTTGCGAATGATGTTGCGCGCAAGCCGCGAGGCGCAGCCGGCGTTTAGCAGGGCAGCAGTCGAGGCACGTTTCGAGTGCTTCCCCTGGGTAAGCTTCCCCGAGGATTTTTCCCATCAAGGGGCGATCGAGAACACCCGGTCGGCGCCGGACGAAGAGTTCTGGAATCGACTGTCGCGCGCTATCACGCGAACCCTCGCGTCCGGGATGCCGTCCAATGGTGGCAGCAGCCAGTCGAAGGTGCGGGCCGCCGGGGGAAGCTCGGGCGCGATGAAGTGCCATGTTCTGCCGCCGTCGAACGAACCGTGGAGGGCGAACGACTGCAGGGCGCGGTCATCCGAGGCGGACCAGGCGATCGGCACCACGCCTGCCGACGGGAACACGTCGCCCACCAACGGTGCGGTCATCTCGACGCTGGGCGGCTCGTCGCCAACGCGGGGATCGGGCCGGATCGAGAAATAGTCGCTGAAGAAATATTCGACCCGACCGCCGGCACCGTAGGTGAGGCTCAGAGCGAACCGCGCGCTGTCGGTTGACGCGTACGGCATCACCATCGGCAACACGAGGCAACCCGTGCCGGTACCCACCGGCAGCCGAGCGTCATCGCCGTCGAGAAACACCCAGGCGTCTACCAATCCGCGCATTCCCGACGCTGTCCAGCACAGGTCGGTGCGCTCTCCGGGCCGGAACACGCGATGGACGTCGGTGGTAACGGTCAGCGTTCCCGTCCAATCAGCGGTGTACGGCACGAAGAACTGCGCGTCGTCCCAACCTTCCTGACCGGCCTCGTCCACCGCGAGGATCCGGACGAACGAGTTGTTTCGGTTGGACGAGGGGGGAACGATAGGAACGGTGAACTCGTAGGTTCGCTGGTCCGTGGGCAGCTCGGCCACCACCTCAAGGGCGGGTTCTCGCCGTGCGACGTGAACAAGACCTTTTGCGTCACAATCGAACCATCGTCCGAAGCTTCCCATCGGAGGATCCGTCCAAGTCGATCCGCCGTCGAGAGACCGAATCACCAAGGCCAGAGGGCGGTCAATTCCGCATGCCCAGACCTCGTTCTCTCCTGCGGCCATGACGTCGAAGTACAGTGCGTTTCTCTGTGCGGGTCTGACCTGGCTCCAGGTGTCGCCGCCGTCTGTCGTCTTCGCCAGGAAGCCCTGCCAACCCGCGACATAACCAACGTTGTCCGACGCCCAAGACATCCGCTCGTTTGTCGTCGCACCGGTGATGTTCTTCGCCGTCCAAGTCGCGCCTCCATCCGTTGTCTGATAGAGCGGCTGGCTCGTTGTCAGCACGTATCCCGCCTGATTGATGAAACGAATATCGATGGAAGGAACGTTGAGGCTGGCTGTCTCCCAAGTTAAGCCGCCGTCGTACGTTCTGCGGATATGGCTCCTCGGGCCTCCGTTTTCGTCAACGCCCGCGATCCATCCGTTGTTCGCGTCGTTGAACGTGACAGCGTTGGCGTAGTAGCCCGGGTTGAGCGAGTTCGACAGGTTCATCCAGGTGGCTCCCTGGTCGACTGTCTTGAACAAGCTGCCCCAATGACCCACGACGACCGCCGTGGTCGCGTCGGCAATCGAGATACCCGAGAATGCCGTATCGCGGCGAAACGAAGGTGGATCAAGCAGGAGCGGCGTCCACTGTGCGCCGGCGTCCCTGGTGGACTGCACGTAACCGTGGTGTCCGACGAGGATCACTTGGGAATCGGAGAACGCGATAAGGCCGTTCCAATCTCGGGCGATGCCCCTATTCAAGCGGGTCCAGGTCAAGCCCCCATCGTTCGTTCCGAGGATGGCGCCGGCTTGGCCAGAGATGTGGCCGATCAGCGGGTTCAAGAAGTGGACCCTCCAACTGCCGGGTAGATCGCCTTCGCCAGACCATTGCTGACTCCAAGTGAAACCGCCGTCGGGCGAGCGCCACACGTCCCCCTTCTCAGAGACCCCCGACTACCGTGTCGGAGTCCAGCTTCTCGATGTCGCCGAATCCGGTGGACACCGTTGCGACAACGGACCAGGTTTCGCCACCGTCCGTGGAACGGATAATTGAGGTGCCGTCGGCGGCCAACGCAATGCTGTCCGTGAGAAAGATTGCTTTGCTGACCAATCCGAAATGCTTGAGCTGCCACGTCTGGCCACCGTCATTCGTTTTGAAGATTCCGTTTTGATTCGATGGAATTTGATGTCCAGCCACAAGACCCGTATTCGCGTCGAGAAAGTCCATCCCGTAGATGACCGGGCAATCTGGATAGGCGGACTGAAGCAACCAGTTTGTGCCAGCGTCGTTTGTACGAACCAAAGCACCATTGGCTCCCATGAAACCCGTCGTCTCATTAACGAACTGGATGTGGCTCCAGGAGCCGCCGGGGGGGGAACTCGGGCACTTGCTGCCAGGTTGTACCTCCATCAGTCGTTTTGTAGATATCTGGACCCGTCAACCCAGAGTTGCCAGCGACGAAGCCTAGCTGTGAGCTCACGAATCTCACGGCGTAAAATGGCCCATCCGGATTGCCGGGCATTGAAACGAAAGTCCAGGTCAATCCGTGGTCGGTTGTCCTGTAGAGCGCGTGGCCGACCCCTGCAACCCAACCGTCATCCGGTGAGGTAAACCAGACATCCCACAAATCGGCACCGGTTGGTACAGGAGCGATTTTCGCAAATGTCTGGGCGATGGCAAGAAGTGGCGTCAGCGCCAGCGCGAGCATCACGGTGAGGGACCAGCGAAGTAATTTTGCTACCATACGTCCTCCTAGGCTCCTGCCAGATGAAACCGGTGCAGACAGCCGCCGAGCGGGCGCTAACAGAGAGTCTCGGCGAAGACCCGTGGAGCTCAGTGAATCGTTCGCTACTGTATGCTTCGCATTACGATACGGAAGGCGCGCGTTCTTGGTCCTGAGTAGACCGCATAGACGAATATTCCAAAACCGTTCGTGGCGCTCACGGCCAGGCTTGGCGTGGTATGCATTGGGGATGTCACTTGATCTCGCAATTGGACAGCCGAACGGGGGGAATGGAACAGAGAAAAAACCACCTGCTGCGCGCGGTTCGTCGGCCCCGAAGCCATTTCGACATCTGTCATCGAGGCCGGAACAGCATAGCGGGCGCACGTCGATTCCGTGCTAGCTTCACCCGTACGCTTTGGAGCGGTCGCCTGCGCCAAATGCGCCGGACGCCTTGTCGCTCCACTGATGGTGTTCGGTTGCCTCTTCGGCACCCCCAATTTCGCAGGCTTGCTCGCATTTGCGGCCCCGCCCACAGCTTCGCAGGCCAAAACGGACGAAGTCCCGCAGCGCTTGGAGGAGGCACGCGCGCTGCAAGCGAAGGGAGCCGCCCGAGAGGCTCGCAACATCTACGAATATCTTGTGCCGGTGCTGCGGACCGAACAACGGAATTCTGAGCTGGCCGCCGCGCTCACCGGCCTCGGCGAGATCGCGTCCGCGCAGGGCGAGTACGACGTTGCGGTTGCCAGGGCGGGCGAGGCGGCGGCGGTCTATCACAACCTGGGTGACAAACGAGGGGAGGCCCGTGCCCTGAACAGTTGGGGCGCCGCCGAGCTTTATCGGGCAGACTATCCGGCCGCCTTGGCTCGACTGCAACAGGCGCTGGCGCTCAGTGTCAGCGTGGGAGACCGAGAAGGTGAGGTCCAGCAACTTAGCAATATCGGTCACGCCTACTACTACCAAGGCAAGTACATGGACGCTTGGCGCGCGTATCAGAGGGAGATGGACCTCCTCGACCATGCCGGAAATTCGCCGAGTGGCACCCGCAACCGGCAACTCGCGATCAGTGACATGGCGACTCTCTTTCAACGACTGGGCAGAGACGACCGGGCGCTCGAGCTGTACGAGCAATTGCGCAACTCGCCTCTCGCAGTCAGACCCAGTGAGCAGGCACGCTTGCTGGCAAACCTCGGAGTCCTCTATCGCCACCTTGGAGATCCGGTGAAAGCTCTGCAAACCTATCGCCAAGCACAAGATCTGTACGCGCGCGAGCAGCACGCGCAGGGGCAAATGAGCGTGCTGCAGAACATCGGCATCGTGCTTGCCCTCGACCTGGGCGATTTGTCAGGCGCCATCCAAGCTTTCAGCCGAGCTCTGAAACTGGCCGAGAACACGAATGACCGGCTCTTGGCGACGCACGCCCACCTGTACCGGGGAGAATCGCTGTTTCTCTTGAACCAATTGGACGCAGCCGGCCAGGATTTCGAGGCCGCGCTGGCCACCTCGAAGGAGCGCGGGACCTCCGAAGGCGAGTGGAAGTCCCTCTACGGGCTCGGACGTGTGGCCCATCGAGCGGGCAATAACGATCTGGCGAGGGAATATCTTCGGAAGGCGGTCGCCGTGATCGAGTCGGTTCGCTCCGGACTAAAGCTCTCGACGCTCCGGGCGGAGTTTTTGGGTGACAAACGAGACGTCTACGATGCCCTGATCGAGCTTCTGCTCCAAAAGAGCGATGCGCCCGAGCTGTTCGATTTGATGGAACGAAGCCGTGCGCGCGCATTTCAGGACAGGCTTCAAGAGGCAACGCGGAAAGGCTCCTCGATGCTCGAGTCGCCCCTGACGCTGGATGCGGTGCAATCCCGGTTGGACGAGTCCACCGTGCTTCTCGAACTCTGGGCGACGTCGCAACGCGCTGCCGTGGTCTGGGTTTCACGCGACGCGTTCGGGATAGTTCCGAAGCATCTTTCCGCAGAAGATCGGCGCCGAATTTCATCTTTCCTGAGCAATATTTCGGCCGACTCCGGGGAGGGTTGGAAAAACGAATCCCAGGTGCTGGGTGAGCTTCTTCTCGCGGGGGTAACGCCGATCGCCCGGGGCGATATCCATCACCTCCTGATCGTCCCCGACGGCATCCTCAACTTGATGCCGTTCGAAGCTCTTCGAACGGGTGCGCCCTCAACCTTCCTCCTGGAGCGGTTCGATATCTCCTATCTGCCCACGGCCGCGATGTTGGTGCGCGGCAGGCCCCGGGAAAAGAGATCCTGGCGCCTTCCCTGGGACCGGCAGTTGGTCGCCTTCGGAGATCCGATCCTTTCCACTCAGTCGGGCGCAAAGCCGCCCGAGGGGTTGGTCGAGGAAGGGATCCTGGGTCGTCTGCCAAAGTCCGCTGAAGAGGTGCGGGCCATCGCGCGAATGGTGCAGGGGCGCGCCGACATCCACCTCGGTGGGGACGACTTGAAGAAGTACTTGCTGCAAGGACGCGCCACCGGAGTACCGATGCTCCATCTCAGCACGCATGCGACAGCCGATCTCGATAATCCAGAACGCTCGCGGATACTCTTTTCCCCTGAGAACTCCAACGAGGCGCTGGATTATTTATTTTTGAAAGAAATATACGATCTCGATCTTCAAGGCGTGGAGCTGACGACCCTGTCAGCCTGCGACACCGAGCGTGGCAAGATGGTCAGAGGGGAGGGGGTGCAAGGGTTCAGTCGCGCTCTGCTTTCCGCCGGCGCGCGCACGACGGTGACCACTTTGTGGCGTGTCGCCGACCAGCCCACCGCAGAGCTGATGAAACAATTCTATTTTGCGCTCGGTCAGGGCAAGCCGCGTTCGGAGGCCCTCCGGCAGGCCAAGCTCAAATTCCTGTATTCCGGGACTGCGCTCCAGCACCCGCGCCACTGGGCGGCATTCGTGCTCAGTGGAGATGGTCTCCAAGCGCTCCCGCGCGCGATTTCATGGGCGACGTTTCTGATGCCACTCGCGGCTGGTCTGTTGCTTCTGGGTGTTGCAGCGCGCCGCTGGCTCTGAGCCGTTTTTCTGTTCTCCCTCTCGCGTGCGGATGTCTCATTTGACGGCTGGAGCGGCTGGCGTTCACGCGACAGCGGCCTGAGCTGAAACTATTCCCGCAGTTTTTATCAATCCATTACAAGGAGAGGTCTGATGAAGTCGATACAATTGAAATCTGCGCTCGTGGGATTGGCACTTGCATTCACACCGGCGCTGTACGCCCATGCCGACTGCCGTCATCGAACGCAGCTAGCGGCCACCGATGACGGTGCCGCAATCGGAGCGAGCGGCAATGCGGAAGCTCGGCAACAAATCTCGGAGCGCTTCAAGGTACAAGTGGAGGCGGACGTCGCAGACGGCACTGCGTTCAGCGCATTCGCCGATGGGCACTTCGCGGGTACCGTCACAACGGCGCTCGGCGTCGCTGAGCTCGAACTGGATACCGAGGCATTCACGCTCCCCGACGAGCTTCGCCCGGTCTGCAACCTCAGCCTCGTTGAGGTGACCGACGAAAACGGTACCCTTGTCTTGTTTGGCAATCTTCAGTAGGGCGTCGGTTTTAAGGTGGGGGGCGCGGGTCAGCGCCCCCTTTTTTTTGCTCGATTGGGAAAGGGCCGCGACTAGGGGGCGGGATTCGGATCCACCGGCAGCACGGTGCCCGCGGCATCATCTCCGAGCAGTCCAAGCATCTGTATTGGGATGGTCGAAACCGCTCGCACGTAGCTCCCGGTTGGAAATACCGCGTCGGGGAAAAGCTCGGAGACCTCGCGTGAGATTCGCTGAGCCCCCGGGAGGGTCAATGTGGTCGAAGCGATCGGCTCGCCCGCGGCGGAGAAAGCGTCGAGCGAGATGTCAGCCGATTGAGATTCAGGATTCCGAAATGCCAGAGCTGAAAAGTGTTCGGGGTTCGCGAACGGGTTGAAGTAGGCCTCGGCAAAAGTTGTGAGCGAGAAGATCGGGACGGTTCGCGCCAACAGCAGGCGGGAGCTTTCGCCCAGGGGGGTGGTTCGGAGGAACGAGTCATAGGTAGCCATCGTCTGATCGGCGTTCCTGACGCGAATGCGCTTACCGTGCATCAGCGCGTCTCCAGCAAGAGTCACCTCGAGTCTGGTCGGGCTTACGAAGCCAGTCGGTCCCACATCGACCCCCTCGATCTGTACCCGTGCGCCCGGCTGGAATCCCATGCCGAGCACTGCAATCGTGGAACCAGCGGGAGCGAACGCACTGCCGGGGACGACATCGGTAATCGAGAGGGTCCCACCCACCGTGAGCAGCCCCTGTCGGACCTCTTGTCCGTAGAGTTCGCCGAACGGGTCCACCCACCAGGACGCATTCGGGTCCAGCGTGAGCGGCGATTGATCTCCTGGATTGGCGTCGTCTCGCACCGGAATCGCGATCGCAGCGATGGTTACATCTCTACCCCCCGTGCCGAGGGTGCCGTCGGGGGCGTTGAAGACGATATTAATCCCCCCTCCATCGATCACGGCAGTGCCGGAGACATTGCCCGTGGGGCTGAACAAGGCAACGTCCTGAATGGAGCCCAATGGACCAGTCCCGAACGCGAGCGCCATGCTGGCCCTGATTATCGGTAAGGGTTCGGTCAGCATTACCTTCATCGCGAGGAGCCCACCCGGCGGCGCTTGCTGATCCGGAACTCTCAACAAAACCGGCGGAGTCCCCTGTGCGAAGGAGGCAGTGGCGCAGAAGAGCAACGATATCGCCGCCCGCAACACCCCGATGCGTTCGACACACCTTGTGGTTCTGCGTGTTGCGTAGCGGGCGAATCTTGAATGTGGCATCCGTAATCTCCCTAGTGTCTCAGACATGTCGTCATACTGCGTGTTGCGCGGCGGAAGCATTTTGAATCTGGCATCCGTAAGTCTCCCTTTGCGGTTCAGCCAGAAGCCTTAATGGCTGGTTTCTGCGATTGCGATTCGAAAGCGCTCAACCTGGGAGGTTGCGACCGCTTGGCCATTCACGTCGAGGGCCGTGACCTGCCATAACAAGGTTTTTCCGGGCACGATCTTTTCTCGCACCTCCGCGGGCAGCATCACTTTCGGCTCTTTCGACAAGCCTTGCCACAGTTCCACGCGATCCACTTCCATCAGCTTGACCGAGTAATGGTCTGCGCCGGGTACAGGTTGCCAGCGCAGCTCGGTGGGACCTTCTGCCAAATCTCCCTTGGGCGCAAGAGCGACCACCCCTTGCGAGCGGAGTAGTGTCTGACCGGTACTGCCGTCCGAAACGAGCACGGGCTCCTTGGCGGTCGTCAGGTAGAAGCCAGCCGCGATGGCCACCAGCATGGCGGCGAGAGACAGGGCGGCAGAGCTTAGCGGCCTGGAGGCGAAAATTTTACGCAAGCGGCTCACCCGGCTTGGGATCGGGCGCGACGAAGCGGACTCCGGGGCAGCGTGGCCGATCTGGTTGGAACGCCGTTTCAGCTCCGCGGCGATCCAGCTCACCGCAGCCAGCTCCTCGGAACGTGGCGTTGCCAGCTCGAATTCCTTCAGCATCGCTAGCTCGGTCTGGCATCGCACGCAGCCGGCGAGGTGCGAAGAGGTGCGGCTTTTCGCCGCATCTGGAAGCAAGCCGCCCGCATGGCGGCTCAGCTCCTCGACGGTCAGGCAGTCTTCGGTTGCGGCAAGCGCTGCCTTCCACTGCCGGCGCTGTTTGTCGCCATCCGAAGTCATTGTTCTCCCCCTTCCATCAATGTTTGTTGCCGCGCTTTCCACCGCTGCAGGCAGCGATTCAATTTCCGCTTGGCGCTGACGATAAACGCCTTCGCGCCGCTCTGGTTCCTCAACCCCAGGAGTCGGGTAATCGTCGCGAGGGTGAGCTCGTCTCCATAGTGCAGTGTGAAAACTTTCTTTTCGGTTTCGTCGAGCGCTTCATCGAGCAGCTGATGCGCCAAGCGGCCAGAGCTTTCGCGCTCAGCGGCAAGCAGCCCGTCGTCGGCCGGCAACTCCACCAGGTCCTCGTCGCTTATCTCCGCAGCCCGAATGGAACGAGCCTTGATCGCGTTCATGCACTGATTCCGGGCGATGGAATAGAGCCAGGTGGAAAACTTCGATTGGCCTTGAAACGATTTCAGATGTTGGTGAGCCCTGACGAAGATCTCTTGAGCCAGATCGGCCGCCAATTCCCTGTCGCCGGTGGACCTGAGACACCAGCAAGCGACTTGCGAGTAGTGACGCCGGAACAGCTCGTTAGCCAGGCGATCTCCTTCCTGCGAGCCCGCCAGGGCCCGCGCCTGCGCCACGAGCTCTTCGACGCTGAATTGCTCGAGATCCATCTCCGGGCAGATGTAAGGTGTTTCGAGTCGATGGTCACGGGAAAAGGCCGTTGTGGGACTTTCGCGGGGCCACTGCTGCGGGGCGAATTCACAGCCGCAGTCCCAGCGTGGTGAGTTGCGGATTCGATGGCAAGAACGGTCGATATTGCCGGCGGGCCGAGAACCCTCGCCCCACCCGCATTCCGTTTTTCTGGTCCCTGCAGAAATCATGATTCCCTACGGGACGTTCGAGGTCGTTCACAACTCTGAAGGAGCGAACGCCTTCGGTTGAGACAGCGTGGATTGCCGAAGGGAACAGGTTTCAACCTTGGCGGAGCCTGCAAACTCTTTTGTTGTTCCGGCCGGGTGGTGCCGATTGTCTATTTACCTGTTGCTTCAAGGGAGAGGATAAACATGCGCGATCCAATGAATTTTCTTGCACCGCGGCTCGGTACCGTTTCGCTGATGCTGAGTCTCGCGATTTCGGGCTGTGGCGGTCCGCCGCAACACACAGGATCGAATCTGGTTGGGGTCCGGATTTCCGGGCAGATCAACCAGCTCGCGGGCAGCTGCCCCAACACCAGTTTCAAGCTCGGGACCAAGCGCGTTGGGACCGACGCATCCAGCGCCTTCGTCGATCGATCCTGCTCCGATCTGCGCAATGGTGGGTTCATCGAGGTGGAGGGTGGATGGAGTTCCGACGGCTCGGTAATGGCTAAGAGAGTCAGAGGGCAGCAGGAGTCTCCAGAATCCGAGATCCGGGGAGCGATCAGCGGACTGATTGGCGCGTGTCCGAACCTGAGTTTTTCGGTGGGTACCCAGGGGGTGATCACGGATGCCAGCACGCGCTTCAAGGACCGAGAATGCAGCGGCATTCGAAATGGCCAGTCGGTCGAGGTGCACGGCATCCGTCAGGCGGATGGCCGGGTTCTAGCTCGCGAGGTGGAACCAAACATTGAGTCCGAACGAATCGAAGTCCTCGGTACTCTTAAAAGCCTCGGTGGGTCTTGCCCGAGCGTGGTTTTCTCCATCGGCAGTGATGTCATCGCCACCAATGGCGACACGCGCTTCAAGACGCTGCCTTGCAATGCTCTGAGCGAGGGTCTATTCGTCGAGGCCAATGGTGTCCGGCAACCGGACGGCAGGATTCTCGCCCAAGAGGTCGAAACCGAGGATGAGCTCGAGGGTGTGGAAGTCGAGGTTCGAGGTACAATTCAAAGCGTGAACGGCTCGTGTCCGAGCTTGACCTTCTTCGTCGGCGAACGGCGGATCGTTACGAACGTTGATTCCCGCTTCGAACGCATGACGTGCACGGACTTGAGAAGCGGCATCAGGGTCGAAGCAAAAGGCATCGCACAGGCCGACGGTTCAGTCCTCGCGATCCGCGTCAAGCGCGAAGATTGAGAGAGACGACTTCCACGGCGATTGGAAGTCGATGCTGATGTTCTGCTCCCACCAATCCAAATCGCATGTATTGACTTTGGCAATACCGCCCAATATCCACCCCAATTCAGAGGGGAATGGATGGCTCGGCGAAACGACAGTGGATGCACGGGACGCAGGGGCTTCCTGCGGATGATCGGGCTCGGCACGGTCGCCGTGGGTGCCTCGTCCGTGATCACCGCGTGCGCCTCCGGCGGGTTGGCGGCCAGGCCGAGCGGTGCGGCGATTCCCGCCCCGGTGGGCGGCAGCGACGAGCCATATCCGATTCCATGGCTTGATAAGAACGGCAGCCACAACCAGGCGGGTCGGATCGCGCGGTGCGCGGACTTCGTTGGCAGCGGGGTGGACGGCTCCGGTGAGCGGCTCGCGTTCGGGCTTCCCACCACGGACAATTCGTTCATGGATGGCGAGTGCTGGACATCTCAGCGCCAGGTGCGGGAGGTGAGATTTGCTGCCGGCATCCATGTCGCGGCACCCGTTAGCCATAGGACCGCGAGGCCGACCGCGAACACGACGTAAAACAGCGCGAACCCTGCCAACCGTTGGGGGGTCAGCGCATTTCTCTTGAACAGAAACAACAACCCAAGCACGGACGCCGTCGTAACGATCGCGGCCCACGCTAGTGCTCCGTCGAAGAGCCATGCCGTGAAGAACAAACCAAACGCGCTCGGAACTGTCGCCTGAATCATCATCGAGCCAGAAATGTTTGCAAGCGCCAACCGGTGTTTGCCCTGCCGCACCCAGATAACAGCATTCAGGGTTTCGGGAAGCTCTGTCGCAATCGGGCTGAGAAGCAGCGCCACCAACGTGGGTGGAAGGCCGAGCGCGGGACCGAGATGTTCGAGTTGACGCACGAAGAGTTGCGATCCACCAAAGATGAAGACGAGCGCGCCGAAGGTTTGGGCGATGGCCCAACCAATCCTTGGATCCTTCGACCGAGGACGAAGCCGCAATGGAGCCAGTGGCTCGGCGATATTTTCAGAATTCTTCGAGCGCACCTCCGTCCAGCTGTAGATGGCATAGATGAGTAGGAACACTGCACCGAGCAGGGGCTTCGCCGCGAACACCACGAACCCCAATCCCACCTTGAAGATGAAGATGATCAGGAACCAGCCTTGGTCGCGTGCAAGCCGGCGATCGTGGATGACTGGCGAGCGGGATGTCGCGGAGGGGCGTACGAGCCACATCACGGCTCCGACGACTGCGTAAGCCACCGTGCTGAGGATCAGTGGGCCGCCAAGAGCCGCGCCGACGCCGATATCCTTAGCCGCTGTTGACCCGCCGCTGAATGCGACTGCGACAAGCGTCACCACGCTCTCCGGAAGGGCCGTGCCGAATGCAGCGAGGACCGTCCCCACTGCATTCTCAGCGATGCCTGCCTTCCGGCCTACCCACTCCACTCCGTTTACGAAGACTTCGCATGACAGGTAGATGGCGACAGCGCTCAACACCAGGAGCACGAGGGAAAGAATCATCGGGCCTCCGCTGGGTTGGCAAATTGCCAGGATGCCAAGAGCGAGAAACGGGGGATCGACTGCTCGGAAGTCTCAAACATCTTGCCTCCACTGAGGCCTGCCCGAGGTGCCGAGCCTTTTGAGCGCGAGACCTCGGACAGGCGTGTACCTGAACCGAAGGTCTCATTCGCCTCGAACTTCCGAGGTGGAGGACCGGGCTTCCCATGAAGCCGGCGTGTCGATCCGTCCGCAGCTGATGTCTCTCAGCAGGAACTACTCCCCTTGCGTGGAAGAGCTGCTAACAAGTGGCCCGCGCAAGTTCCAGTTTTAGCGCCGTCAGTTATCAGTCTAGGACTTGCTCACTCATCAATTTAGGTCGCAACGGCGCCCGTCTTTTGTCGTGTTTCTCGGGATTGACTTCGCCAAGTTGCACTTCGATCCAGCGGAGGTTTACGGAGACGTGCACCCAGGAGACGAAGTCGCAACGCGGGGTACCGATGAGTTGCGGCCAGGAACCCGCGTGACTGCGAAGTTGGTTGCAGCGGACGCTCAAGCTCCTCCGAATTGAATTTCCCAGCCACAGCGAGGTATCCGTCTGGCGATTTACGCGTTTGACGGCTTTGGCTGACCATCCACGCCGGCGTAGAACGCACTTCCCGCATCCGTCCGATAGCGGTTGAAGTTTCAAGGACATTCGAGTATTCGAATGTCAGGTGATGACGCGCTAACGCAGCCCACGGCATCGAGACACCTAGCTGTGCTCCGCTCGGCCGGTGTCGTGCAGGCCAGTCGCAAAGGAAGCTGGGTCTATTACCGCCTGGCGGACCAAGAAGACGACGCTCGTAAGCGGCGGCTGCGCGCTGTGGTTCGTGAGTTCGCGCGGCAGAACACGCTTCGCGAGGACGTTGAGCGCCTGCTCCGCGTGCGGGGTCCGGGGGCTTGCCAATGAGCACCACCCTCGGGCGGCGTGTCACTGCGGAAGCGCTCGGGACTGCCCTGCTACTCGCGGTGGTAGTGGGGTCCGGAATCATGGGCGAGCGCCTCGCGGGCGGCAACGTGGCTCTTGCGTTGCTGGCCAACACGCTCGCTACCGGCGCAGGTCTGGTCGCGCTCATCCTTACCTTCGGTCCAATCTCGGGCGCGCACCTAAACCCAGCAGTGACGGTGGCCGATGCGGCACTGGGCGGACTTCGCTGGCCCGAGGTGCCTGCCTACGTGGCCGCGCAGGTGATCGGCGCGTTCCTGGGTGTCGCGGTCGGCAACGCCATGTTTGGAGAACCCCTCTTCTCGGCCTCCGAGCACGTCCGTTCGGGCCGGGGGCAATTTTTGAGCGAGTTCGTCGCCACCTTTGGGTTGCTCTCCGTCATCTGGGGCGTCGCGCGCAGGCGTGCTACAGCCGTGCCGTTCGCGGTCGGGGCGTACATCACGGCGGCGTACTGGTTTACCGCATCCACCAGCTTCGCAAACCCGGCGGTGACGATGGCCCGTGCGGCGACCAATACCTTTGCTGGAATCCGGCCTGCTGACGTGCCTGCCTTCATCGCGGCGCAGTGCCTCGGCGCGGGGGCGGCGACGGCGCTGTTCCGGTGGCTCGTGCCTGCCCTTCCCGACGTTGCCCCCGAAATCCTCGTTCCTCATTCCGGCCGCTCTGGAGGGGCCGGGCTTCCCCAGGAGTAGTCAATGGAACATGGTGAGCACCCGCCCCGCGTCCTCTTCCTCTGCACCGGCAACTCGGCCCGGAGCGTTTTCAGCGAATACTTCCTCCGCAAGCTCGGGGGAAAGAAGTTTGAATCGTGCAGTGCGGGTGCGAATCCCTCGGGCGTGGTGAGTCCGTACACGCTCAAGGTGCTGCGCGAACGGTTTGGTATCGACGCGAGCGATGCCCGGAGCAAGTCCTGGCAGGAGTTCGAGAACGTCAAGTTCGACTTCGTTATTACCGTCCGCGACAAGGCGCGCGAGACGTGCCCAGTCTGGCCCGGCCAACCCATCATCGCGCACTGGGGAGTCGAGGATCCGGCGGCTTTCGCGGGCGGCCCCCAAGGAGACGGAGCGCTTTTCTACAACGTAGCTCGCATCCTTCACCGTCGCGTGCAATTGCTCACGTCGCTTCCACTCGAGAAGCTGAGCCGGCTCAAGGTCGAGAAGCTGACCCGGGACATCGGCAAGGACCGCGCCGTCAAGGTTGAGAACGCAGTGGGCGACGAGCCAAAGGACAGCGTCGGCTGACGCAGTTGCCCACCGGTATTGAATGGCTTAGAAAGATGTTCTCGTGTCTCGTCCGCTCGCAACTGTCCTGATTGCGGCAACGCTCGGCTTGGCCAGTCCTGGCGGGGTGCTCTTCCAGTGCCGTTTCGATGGCGTTGTGCGCATTGCGTGCTGTTGCGAGCACGAGCGGAGCACGAACGAGCACCCGGGAGTAGCCCAGGCAATGGCGTGCACGTGCTGCGATCTGCTGGTTCGGTCTCCGGTGACGCGCGATGTAATGAGGGTAGACCCGGCCCCGCGTCTCGCGGACATCCAGCCCGTCGTCCTGCCGACGCCTACGCCATGGCCCGCATCGTTCGTTACAGCCTCGGCGCTACAAGTGAGCTGGACCGGCCCGTTCGGCCAAGGCCGTCCCTTATTCCTGCAGAGCTGCTCTCTCCTGATCTGAGCGTCCACGACGACGCATGACGTGGCGCGCGAAGTACCCGTGCGCCTTCTTTCGCGTCCGCGCGTCGCGCGGGCACGTCACACCCTGCAGAACAGGAGATTTTCGATGCTCCCCCTTCGAATTGCTGTCGTTGTTGCAACTGCATCTTTACCGGTACGCCTCGCCGACCTGCTAGACGAGGCGAGGAGAAACAACCCAGAGCTGCAATCGGCCCGCGAGCAAGCCAATGCAGCCGCTTCATCAGTCGCGCCAGCGGGGGCGCTCGATGACCCGATGCTGATGGTTCAGCTCTGGAACGGACCAGTCGATTTCTCGACCGTGCCGATCATGGTCCAGCTATCGCAACCCCTCCAGCTCGGGGGCAAGCGGGCCGCCCGCCGAGACGCGGCGAGCGGCGAGGCGACAGCGGCGCGAGCGAATGCACTCAGCAAGGTTCGCGACATCGAGGCCGCGGTAGCTAAGGCGTACTTCGACCTGTACCTCGCCGACCGCACCCAGGAGGCGGACGAGGAGGTAGAGGGAACGCTCCGATCGCTGATCGCGGCGGCGTCGGCGCGAATTGCGGCCGGGAAGGGCGAGCAGGCCGAGGCTCTGCGCGCCCAGAGCGAGCTCTTGAAGCTCCAGTCAGACAAGGAGGCTGTGGGCGCGAGGCGCGTCGCTGCCAACGCGAAGCTCGTTGCTCTGCTCAATCGGCGGCCGGGCTCGACCATCGGTAAGACGACAGAACCGGGCATTGTGGACGCACTCCCGGACGAGGCGCAGCTGCGAGACCGTGCCCTGGGCGAGCGGCCGGAAGTCGCGGCGGCTGCGGGAATGGCCGCGCAGGCGGAAGCCAAGCTGCGACTCGCTCGCGCCGAGCGCGTCCCGGATATCAACGTCTTCGTCGGCGAGATGCACAGTTTCCGAATGAGAGGCGTCTCGGATTTCCTCTTCATCGGTGTGCAGGGGAATCTGCCGATTTGGGGCGGCAGCAAAACCGACCCTCGCATCGCCGCCGCTACTGCCCAACTGTCGGCAGCGCGAGCCGACGCCAAAGCCCTCGAGAACCGAATTGTCTCCGAGGTCGCTGATGCCTTCGCCGAGCTCAGAGCGGAGCGCCGGCAGGTCGAGCTGCACCATCAGCTCATTCCTGTCGCGCGGCAGGCGCTCGCGAGCGCCTCCGCCGCTTACGCATCGGGTAGGGGCAACTTCCTGATGGTGCTGGACACCGAGCGAGACTTGCTCATGCATGAGCTCGACCTGGCGACCCACCTCGCCATGTATGAGCGGAACCTCGCAGAGCTGCAGCGAGTGGGTGGGATCGACCTAGGCCTCGTAAATGCCTCGGAGTCGGGCGTCCGCGAAAGGCACCAGCTATGACACGTAACCTCGCGTCCCTCCTAGCGCTTGTGCTCGTTGGCTTCGTCGCTGCGAGCTGCGCAAAGCAAAAGTCCACTGCCGCCAAGGCCGGAGACCTCGACGTTCAGGTCGCCATTGAGCCCGACCCGCCCACCACGGGCGAGAACTGGCTGCACATCCTCATCCGCGACGCGAGCGGCAAGCCCGTCGACGGCGCCCAGCTCGCCTTCGAATACGACATGCCCGCAATGGGCGCGATGCCCGAGATGAAGGGTGGCGGCGAGGTGAAGGCCGAGGGCGGGGGACGGTACACCATTGCGTACCCGCTCTCGATGCAGGCCGATTGGAGCCTGACCCTCGGCATCGACGCGCCCGGGCACCCTCACGCGTCAATCAAGCTGAAAGTCTCTCCGGCGCGCAAGGGCTTCGTCCTCGAGGGCAAAGGTGCGGCGGCCGCGACCGCTGGCAAGGCCATCGAGGTCCCGCCAGAGCGGCAGCAGCTGATCGGCGTCACCTTCGACATTGTCGACGAGCGACCGCTGACAATGAGCCTGCGCGCTGCCGGCCGCGTCGCGGTCGACGAGCGCAAGCTTGCGGACGTGACGCTCAAGTACGAAGCCTACGTCGAGAAGCTGTTCCTCGGCGAGACGGGCAAGGCCGTCAAGCAGGGCCAGCCGCTGCTGCGGCTCTATAGTCCCGATCTTCTCGCCGCGGAGGAGGAGTTGCTCACCGCCCGCAAGTCGGGCGCTGTGCCGGAAATCGTGAGCGCCGCCGAGCGTCGCCTCGCGTACTGGGGCTTGACGCGCGAACAGATCGCCGAGCTCGAGCGGCGGGGCAAGGCGGACGGGCGAGTGACGATCTTCGCGCCGGCGAGCGGCATCGTGCTCGAGAAGCCAGTGGTGGAAGGCGCGCAGGTGATGCCCGGCACCAACCTCTACCGCATCGGCAATCTCGGAAGCGTGTGGGTCCAGGCGGCGATTTACGAACGGGACGTGCCGTTCGTGTGGTTGGGACAGCCCGCGAAGGTCGCCGTGCCGTCGCTCGCCGGAGAGCCCTCGGAGGCGCGAGTCGCCTTCGTCGCGCCCACCCTCGACGAGAAGACGCGCACCCTGGAGGCGAGGCTTGAGCTCACCAACCCGAAGCTGCTCCTCAAGCCCGGCATGTTCGCGGATGTGCTGATCGAAGCGCCGCTCGGCATGCGCCTGTCTGTCCCCGACTCGGCACTTCTCATGTCTGGGCAGCACCACTACGCCTTCGTCGACCGCGGCGAGGGAAAGCTCGAGCCCGTCGAGGTCGAGGTTGGGGCACTGGCCGGCGAGTACGACGAGGTGAAGTCCGGCTTGACAAAGGGGGACCGCGTGGCGACCGGCGCGACCTTCCTCTTGTCGAGCGAGGCCAAGCTTCGCGACGCTCTGCCGCGTTGGAGGGCGCCGTGATTGCCCGGCTCATCGAGCTCTGCGCGCGTCACCGCGTCCTGACTGTTGCGCTCGTCCTTTTTGCTGCGAGCTTCGGCGTCTACTCACTACGGCAGACCCCGCTCGACGCCGTGCCCGACCTCTCGGATGTCCAAGTCATCATCTTCACCGAGTGGATGGGGCGATCGCCGGACCTGATCGAAGACCAGATTACCTACCCCATCATCACGACGCTCGTCGGCGCACCCCACGTCACCGCGGTGAGAGGCCAGTCGATGTTCGGCATGTCGTTCGTCAACGTCATCTTCGAGGACGGCACGGACCTCTACTGGGCGCGCAGTCGGGTGCTCGAGTACATGTCGACGGTCGCTTCGAAGCTTCCCCAAGGCGTGACGCCGACGCTCGGGCCGGATGCAACTGGAGTCGGCTGGGTCTTCGAGTATGCCCTCGTCGACACGAGCGGTAGGCACTCGCTTCAGGAGCTGCAGTCCATCCAGGACTGGAACCTCCGCTATGCGCTGCAGTCGGTGCCCGGCGTGGCCGAAGTCGCGAGCGTCGGCGGCTTTGTGAAGGAGTACCAGGTAGACCTCGACCCGAACCGGCTGCAGCAGTTCGGCGTCTCGCTCATGCAGGTCATCGACGCGGTGAAGCGGTCGAATAACGACGTGGGTGGGCGCGTGCTGGAGATCTCCGGGACGGAGCACTACATCCGCGGCCGCGGTTACGCGAAGAGCCCGGCCGACCTCGAGAAAGTGGTGCTCGGCTCTGAGAATGGGACGCCGATTACCGTTCGCGACGTGGCTCGCGTGCGAGTCGGCCCGGCTCAGCGTCGCGGGCTCGCCGACTTGGATGGCAAAGGAGAGACGGTGGGCGCCGTCGTCATCATGCGCCACGGCGAGAACGCTCTCAATGTCATTGACGCCGTGAAGGCCCGGCTCGCGGAGGTGAAGGTGACTCTACCGGAGGGCGTGGAGGTGGTGACGACCTACGACCGCTCGGAGCTCATCCGCGCCAGCATCAAAACCCTCGAGCGCACCCTCATCGAGGAGATGGTGGTGGTGAGCCTCGTCATCCTCCTGTTTCTGCTCCATGTGCGGTCGACCCTCGTACCTGTGCTGATGCTGCCAATCGCGGTTCTCTTGTCGTTCGTACCGATGTCGAAGATGGGGCTCACCGCGAACATCATGAGCCTGGGCGGCATCGCCATCGCCATCGGCGCGATGGTCGACGCGGCGATTATTGTCGTAGAGAACGTGCACAAGCGCCTCGAGGTTTGGGAGCGCGACGGGAAGAAAGAGCCCCGCGCCGTCGTGGTGACGGAGGCCCTCAAGGAAGTTGGCCGCCCCATCTTCTTCTCGCTGCTCGTTATCACCGTCGCGTTTTTGCCCGTATTCACGCTTGAGGGAACCGAGGGCCGACTGTTCAAGCCGCTTGCCTATACAAAAACCTTCTCGATGGGCTTCGCGGCTGTCCTCTCCGTCACGCTCGTGCCCGCAATTGCTGCTCTGTTCATCCGCGGTCGCATCCGGCATGAAGAGGAAAACCCGGTCAGCCGGGCGCTCCACCGCATTTACGGACCGGTGTGCCGCTTCGCGCTGCGCTACCGCTGGCCGGTCATCATCGGCGCGGGGCTCCTGGTGCTTGTCACCGTCCCCGTCGTGACGCGACTCGGGAGTGAGTTCATGCCGCCGCTCAACGAGGGTTCCCTCTTGTACATGCCGACGGCCGTGCCGGGCATGAGCGATGGGAGCGCGCGAGACGTCCTCCAACGCATGGACCAGGTGCTCCGCCGGTTCCCCGAGGTTGAGCGGGTTTTCGGGAAGGCCGGGCGCTTCTCCACGCCGACCGACCCGGCGCCGCTCGAAATGTTTGAGACGGTGGTGACGCTGAAGCCCCGCAGTCAGTGGCCCAAGGGCGAGGACTGGGACGAGCTCGTCAAGAAGCTCGACGCCGCAATGCAGTTTACGGGCATGCCCAACGTCTGGTGGATGCCCATTCAGACGCGCACGGAGATGCTCGCCACCGGCGTACGCAGCCCGCTGGGCATCCAGGTGCTCGGGCCCGACGTGCAAGGCATCGACGAAGTGGCGCGACAAATTGAGGCCGCGCTGCTCAAGGTGCCCGGAACGCGCAGCGCGTTTGCCGAGCGCATCGGAGGCGGGCACTACCTCGACTTCGACGTGGACCGCGCTGCGGCCGCGCGGTACGGCCTGAACGTCGAGGACGTGGAGGAAGCCATCGAAAGCGCCATCGGCGGCAAGAGCGTCACCACCACCATCGAGGGGCGCGAGCGATACCCAGTTACCGTTCGCTACGCGCGCGACTTCCGGTCCAGCCCGCCCGAGCTACAACGCGTGCTCGTCGCGACGCCTGGCGGCGCGCAAATCCCCCTCGGTCAGCTCGCGCAGCTCGTCTCGCGCGACGGCCCTTCCATGCTGCGCGACGAGGGGGGTCGGCTCTTCGCGTACGTCTTTGCCGACACGGCTCGGCCTATCGAAGACTACGTGCAGGACGCCCGCAAGGCTGTCCAGGCGAACGTGAAGCTCCCGCCCGGCTACCGCCTCGAATGGGCCGGCCAGTATCGTTACCTCGAACGCGCCAAGGCGCGTCTTGCAGTCGTCGTCCCGGTGACGCTGGCCGTCATCTTCCTGCTCCTCTTCATCAACTCACGCAGCGTAGTCGAGTCGACCATCGTCATGCTGGCGGTGCCGTTCTCTCTCATCGGCGCGTTCTGGTTGCTCGCAGTGCTCGGGTACAACCTGTCCGTCGCGGTCTGGGTCGGCATCATCGCACTCGCGGGACTCGATGCCGAGACCGGCGTCGTGATGCTGCTCTACCTCGACCTGGCTTGGAAGGAGCTAAAGCCGCAAACGCGTGAGCAGGCGCGCGAGGCCATCTTCCACGGGGCAGTGAAGCGTATTCGGCCGAAGATGATGACCGTCACCGTCATCCTCGCGGGGCTGCTGCCCGTTCTCTGGTCGCAGGGAACTGGCGCCGACGTGATGAAGCGCATCGCAGCGCCTATGGTCGGGGGCGTGGTGACGTCGGCGCTGCTGGAGCTCGTGGTCTACCCAGCCATTTACATGCTCTGGAAGGGGCACCGGCTGGCAGCGGAGACGGCGAGGTAAAGCTTGTATTGCTGCCCTCGCGAGCCCCTCCGCCATGGCTTTCAGCGGAACGGGAAGCCGAAGCGGGGTGTCCACGTCTCCCGCGCTCCAGCGCACTGATGCTGAGTCTCAAACGACGCAAAGCCCCGCCACGCAACGGAGCCCGGCACAGCACGGCAGCAGGCTTGTCTTCCCGCTCTGCGTTGCGCCGGGAATAACGATGGCTCGGCCGCCCCAAGCCACTACGCCAGCGTGAACAAAAATCCACCGACGCGCCTGTTCGGCAACGCACCTGTGGAAGTCGGACTCGAGTTCTCGCAGGACGTCGCAGAACTCAAAGGAACGCGCAATTTGCCTGGCTCCCGAATAGGCGAGGTGAAAACGCCGTACGCCTCGCCGGCGTCGATCGAGACCTCCCTCGATGACCGAGTACAAGCTATCGACAGAAGTCGAGCCGAGGGGCTTCCATGCGGGCGGAAGCCGCTCGACAAGCTGATCAAGGACCTCAGGGTGATTCGCGCGGATCCCGATCCGGACGCCGTGGCTGACTCCGGTTAATG
>WNFG01001649.1_pt1 | contig 40851 bp, 33 predicted proteins | sample 5400431 | NCBI WGS metagenome assembly WNFG01 (sample SAMN13153346, study PRJNA577476) | soil metagenome | isolation source: 120 cm saprolite under Douglas fir tree site 2 hole 3 replicate 2 | place: USA:California | collected 2015-04-18
GGCGGCGACCCGCTGATCACGCTCTACCATCAGGACACTGATCTCAATAAGACTGATCCCAATAAGGCTGATCTTAATAAGGCTGATCTTAATAAAAACGATCCAAAGTTCACCGACATCACTAAGGCGTCGGGCCTCACGCGCAAAGGTTGGGGCATGGGCGTAGCCGTGGCCGACTACGACAATGATGGCTTGCCGGACATCTACGTCACCGGTTTCGGCGGCAACGCGCTGTATCACAATCTGGGGAACTGCAAATTTGAAGACGTCACCGACAAGGCCGGAGTTGGCGCGGGAGGCTTCAGCACAGGCGCAGCCTGGGCCGACTACGATCGCGACGGGAAAGTTGATCTCTTCGTCTCGCGTTATGTGCACGTCGAGATCGACAAGCTGCCCGAGTTCGGTAACGACCCGCGCTTCTGCCGCTTCAAGGGAGTGCTGGTGCAATGCGGCCCATGGGGCTTGCCGGGCGAATCCGACTTGCTGTTCCATAACAAGGGCGACGGCACGTTTGAAGAAGTTTCGAAAAAAGCCGGCGTGGACGATCCCCATCACTACTATGGCCTGGGCGCGACCTGGGGAGATTATGACAACGACGGCTGGCCTGATCTCTACGTGGCCAACGATGCCGGCCCGAATTTTCTCTATCGCAACAAACACGATGGAACCTTCGAAGATGTTGGACTGCTTTCGGGATCTGCTCTGAGCGGCGACGGCGCGCAGCAGGGCTCCATGGGAGTGGACTGGGGCGACTACCTGCACGAGGGCCGTCTATCGATGCTCGTGACTAATTTTGTCGAGCAGGGTTCCACGCTCTATCACAATCTCGGGAAAGACTCGTTCGGCGATGTGAGCGTTCGCGCCAAAGTCATGAAGCCCACGTACCCGTTCGTGGGATGGGGAACGAAGTTCTTCGATATGGATAACGATGGCTGGCTCGATCTTTTCGTCGCCAACGGCCACGTCTATCCTCAGGTTGATTCGCTTCCTGGCGGGACGCCCTACCGTCAGCCCATGATCCTGTTCCGCAATCATCGTGATGGAACCTTCGACGACGTTTCCTCTGCATTCGCGAATATACCGGCGCAATCGCGGCGTGGCGCGGCATTCGGCGACATCAACAACGACGGCAACATCGACATCGTCGTGCTCAACGTCGGCGAGCCGCCCTCACTTCTGCTGAACCGGAATGACAGTCCGAATCGCCGTGTCTTGTTCAAGCTGGTAGGCACAAAAAGCAATAAAGCGGCAATCGGCGCGCGGGTCACGGTGAAGGCGGGCGCGTTGGTGCAATTCGACGAAGTACGTGGCGGCGGAAGTTATATTTCGCAAAACGATTTGCGTCTGCACTTCGGATTGGGAGCAAGCGACAAGATGAACGAGGTGAGCATTCGCTGGCCAAATGGCGAAACAGAAATTTTGCGGAATGTCCCGGCGGATTTCATTTACACGATCGTCGAGGGGACGGGAATTCAGCAGAAGGTGCGTCTTGCCAAGTGACCGTCATCTTGAGGCGACATTCACACCAATATGCAGAACTTCACCAGGGGGCCAGCCGGGGAGAAGGGGCTGTATTAACTGCCGGCGTCCGGCTTCCGGTCGACTCGGTGCTTGCGGCGCCCTACGACGGGATGGAACGTCGCTGTGGATTCCGGCCCGGAAAATAAAGCTTGGTGGCGTGGTTGCTATGAGCGTTGAATAGATCGCTCCTAAGCTGAAAATCGGGGTATCCCCCTCCCCCGTCGATCTTTGGGATCATCGCGTTCGCAAGAAATTCCCCGCAAAATCTAGATGTCAAAGAGCTTAGATATCAAAATCCGTGAAACAAAGGACTTGGGAGCGCAACCAGTTGGCTTCTGCCAACCGTCACGGCCTCGACCATGATTGCGCAAGTTACGGGCTGTGGACAAGGTTGGATGTCACGACGACCTGTGAATTTCAGCCTAAAGCCCACTTCTCGCAAAAGCGGCGAGAAGTGAAAGTCTGTCCGAGACCCAAATGCGGCGGTGCCCAACCCGGGTTCTTTTCAATCGCTTTCAGAAACTGCTCACGCGCTCTTGCGTATGAGCCTTCGCTCAGAAGCTGAAAGCCTCTACGGCGGTGTTCTTCGGATTCTGCGAGAAGCTGGTTCATCTCGAAACATCTTAGCGGGAAAACAGGATAACTATTAGCAGGTATTTACACTTACACAGCCCGTACCTCGCTTTACATACGCACGCGCGCCAGCGGATCGACTCCCGTCGCCTTGATCAGCGGCGCCAAAGATTCCAGAGTCTCGAGGAATACCAGCACATCGGGCACCTTGTCCGATCGGACGCTGACTGCATTGAGCCATTTTCCTTGCCGCTTGATCTGCAGATTGCTGCCCACCAGTTCGGCCTTGGTGATCTGCGATATCGGGATGGAAGCGCCCTTCCAGGTAACAGCTGTTGCCGAGAGTCCGATGCCGCCGAACTGCACTGTCTCGCCTCGCTGTACCCTGGCTTTCGTATTCTGCACCATCGGAGGCATGATGCGGGAGAGAACGATCCCTATGGCCTCATCCGCCTTGCGAAAATTCGATGTGACCTTCAGCTTCTTGCGATCGTGACCGATCAGTTCCAGCGTGAGCTGTGCGCGGCTTGACTTGCTCGACATGGCGAGCACAGCACCTATCAGTCCAAAGTGCGCGTACACATTGATTGGAACAACGCGGTAGCGCGTCTCCATAATCTGGCTCCAGGCAATTTCCTGCTGGCCCAGTACGGATTCCCGCCGCACGCCGGAATCGTTGATGATCAGAACGGACTTACCGAGGACAACCCACAAGGCAGCAACTATGAATATCAGTCCGATAGAAACCCACAACAGATTTGGATGTGCTGAGACGCGTGGGTGATCCTGCGAGGCCCAGAGTCCAGCCACCAATCCGAGTACCGCCAAAGCCAAAACGATACGGGCCGTGTAAGCGGCTCCGAACCGACGCTCCCCATACGCCATTGCTGCTGTCGCCATAAACGCTCCAAGATGGCTGCTGTTCTAAACGCAGCCGCGATTTGCTCGGCCTATCGTAGGCGCAAGAACTCGACTCGCACTAATTACTTCTGTAACGTCGGGATGGGGACCCTTGTTCGGCTGTATGGCGATACAGCTATCGAGGCAGGCAGCGTTTTGTTAATAGGCCTTAACACTGAATCAAGATTGGTCCACCCAAAAGTTCCGTGCGAGTGTTTTACTCAATCCCCAGTTGTTTCTGAATTTGCTCCAGCGGCACGCCCTTCGTCTCCGGAACCAAGGTCTTCACCCAGACAAGTTGCAAAACCATCATGCCGGCAAAGAACGAGAAAACGTAACCGGGCGGGAAGGCGGAGACCATCCTCGGGAAGAAAGTTGTGAGCAAGGCGGCGAATATCCAGTGAGTGAAGCTGCCCAGGGTTTGACCTTCCGCGCGATGACGATTGGGAAATATTTCGGAGATAAAAACCCAAATGACGGCACCCTGTCCGATCGCGTGGGCGGCGATGAACGCAAAGATGCAAACCGGCACGATTGAGAAATGTTCTGTAAAGAAGGCCCATGCGACCAGGCCGAGCGAGGCAATGTAGCCGAACGAGCCAATATAAAGAAGGGTGCGCCGGCCCAGGCGGTCAATCAGCCAGAGGCCGACGAAAGTGAAAACCAGATTGGTGACGCCGATCCCGATCGATTGCAACAGGGCCGCTTTTGCGCCGAGACCCGTAAGTTCAAAGATGCGGGGAGCGAAGTACAAGATTGCATTGATGCCGGAAAGTTGGTTGAAGAAGGCAATCAGGATGGCGAGCAGGATCGGTTTGCTAAGACGTCTGGTCCAGAAATTTCCGGAGGATGCTTTCTCGGACGATGCCGCGATGATCGCATCCGCCTCGGCTGCGATTTCGGCTTTCGAAGCGTCTGGTTCAATCCTTTGCAGGACTTGCAGGCCGGCCTCGCGGTCGCCCTTCCGGCTTAGCAGCCAACGTGGGCTCTCGGGAAGGCCAAAGCACAACACTGCGTAGAGCAACGACGGAAACGCGGCCACGCCCAGCATCCAGCGCCAGGCGTTCTCGCCGATGCCCGCCAGTAGCGCGTTCGAGACGAAAGCGATCAGGATGCCGAAAACAATATTGAACTGGAACATGCCGGCCAGCCGTCCGCGATGCTTGGGCGGTGCGATCTCCGAAATGTACATCGGAGCAACCACCGTAGAGATGCCGATGCCTAACCCGCCTATGAAGCGCGCGACGATAAACGCGGCAACGTTGGGCGCCAAACCCGAGCCCACTGCTCCGACAAAGTAAAGCACTCCGATCCAAAGCAGCGTAGCTTTGCGTCCGAAGCGGTCAGCTGGCCAGCCTCCGAGCAGGGAACCGACGACGGTGCCATAAAGGGCCGAGCCCATGGCGATGCCGTGCAGTCCCGGACTCAGGGCCCAGAGCGACTGAATTGTTTTTTCGGCGCCAGAGATAACAACGGTGTCGAAACCGAAGAGAAATCCGGCGAGTGCCGACGTGAGCGACCAGAAGAAGATGCGACCATTCATAAGGGAGTACCGAGTTCAGACTTCAGACTTCAGACCTCAGACTTCAGACCTCAGACTTCGGACCTCAAACTACGGACCTCAGACCTTCGCGCTCGGCGTTGCCTGAGGTCTGACGTCCGACGTCCGGTTTCAGCTAGTCCGAGATCCTGCCTCCAGCGGAAACCCTTTCTCGCGCCAATCGCGAATTCCGCCGTCCATCGAAATCACATTCTTGTAGCCCATCTTCTGCAGATTGTCCGCAGCCAGCGCCGAGCGGAAGCCTCCGCCGCAGTAAAGCACTAACTCGGTGTTGAGCTCGGGTACCCGCGCCTCGATGTCGCGTTCGATAACGCCTTTGCCCAGGTGAAGCGCGCCGGGGAGATGATCCTTGGCAAACTCACTCTCCTCGCGCACATCCACCAGCGTGAGCTTCTCTCCGCGCTCCAGCCTGGCTTTCACTTCGTCTACAGTCGTCTCCCGCACGCGCGTCTTCGCGTCGTCCACAATCTTCAAAAATCGAGGGGGATGTTTCGGGGCCATGCGATCTCCTTCTCCATTCATCTGGCGATAGACATCGTACCAAGTACTACTCGATCGCGTATCGTGTCGAGCCAAATCTCGGTTAGCATGAGCGGGTGAGGGCGAAGGGAGCAATTCGAAAAATCGGCCTGGCGCGCGCAATGTCGAAGCTGGGATACTGCTCGCGATCGCGCGCTGCAGAGTTGATTCGCGCCGGCCGCGTGAGTCTGAACGGAAAGATTCGGCGCGATCCCGAGACACCAGTTTCTGGGCAACACGATCAGATTGCGATCGATGGCAGCGTGGTCGAGCCGCAAGAGCAAATCTATCTCATGATGAACAAGCCGCGTGGCCTGGTGACGACGGCTTCCGACGAAAAAGGGCGAGAGACGGTATATGCGGCGCTGCGCGTGGCGTTTCGCGGAGAAGAACAACCTGCAGCTCTTCCCTGGGTCGCCCCCGTGGGCCGTCTGGACAAGGCCAGCGAAGGCTTGTTGTTATTGACTAATGACTCCGAGTGGGGCGCGCTCATGGCGGCGCCGCAGACGCATTTGGACAAGACTTACCACGTGCAGGTCGGAGCAGTTACGGATGAAACGTTTGTGCAGGCACTGGTTCGAGGCGTCGAAGCGAAAGATGGGGAAGTACTTCGAGCGAAGCAGGCTCGCCGCTTGCGTGCGGGGCAGAAAAATTGCTGGCTCGAGATCATTCTCGACGAAGGGAAGAATCGCCAGATCCGGAGGATGATGGAAGGCATGGGCGTCGAAGTGTTGCGTCTGCTGCGCACGGCGATTGGGCCGCTGCAGTTGGGCGAACTCGCGAAAGGCGCATACCGTGCTCTGTCTAAGGATGAGAAGCGAATGCTCGATCGTGCCGTACGAGGGAGCACTCGTTGAGCCCGCTCAATTTTCTCTCTGCGGTTGCCATGGCCAACCAAATCCGTGAGCGGAAAATCTCTCCCGTCGAACTTGTTGACGCCCACCTGGCCCAGATCACGAAACTGAATCCGAAATTAAATGCGTTTGTAGAGGTTGACGCAGAGCGGGCGCAACAGGCCGCCCGGGACGCCGAGGTCGCGGTCATTCATGGAAAGAAGCTGGGCCCGCTACATGGCGTCCCGGTCAGCATCAAGAGCTCTCTGGAAGTTGCGGGAATGCACTGCGAGTCGGGCACCCGGCTTCGCGCTGGATTCGTGGCCGCTCGGGACGCCCCGCTGGTGGCGCGTTTGCGGGCGTCCGGCGCGATCGTGCTGGGCGTGACCAACACGCCCGAACTTCTCATGGCGTGGGAAACCGACAATTTGCTCTATGGCCGCACCAATAGCCCGTGGGATCTGGAGCGCACGCCCGGAGGTTCGAGTGGCGGCGAAGCGGCGGCGATTTCCGCGGGCATGTCAGCAGGCGGCGTGGGCAGCGACGGCGGAGGATCGATCCGCGTGCCCGCTCACTTCAGCGGCATCTGCGGGCTGAAACCCACGCCTGGTCGAATTCCCGCGACCGGACACTTCCCAGTGTCCGCAGGGCCGTTCGCATTGATCGGTGTTGTAGGACCCATGGCGCGAACCGTTGCCGACCTGAGACTTCTGTTCGAGGTGCTGCAGGGACCGGACGTCGGCGACACGTGTGCAGCGCCGGTTCCGTTGCGCTGGCCAAGCGACGATGAAGTCAAAAAACTCAGAATAGGATATTTCGAAGACGACGGCCGCACGCCAGTGACTGCCGAAACGCGCGCGGCGGTACGCACAGCCGCCGAAGCCTTACGCGGCGCTGGATTTCAAGTGGAACGCTTTCAGCCGGAAGGCCTCGAAGCAGCGCGTCAATTGTGGTTTAAATATTTCGTCGTCGCGGGCGGTATGCTCCTGCGACCGATGTTCAAAAACCGCGATTCTGATTTGAGTCCAATCCTGAAACAATTTATGGAATGGTCTGCATCCGAACCTGCTCATACTGGCGAAACGTTACTGGATGCCTGGATTCAGCGCGACGTGCTCCGAGCCCAGTTTTTCGCTCAGATGCAGCAGTACCCGATTCTGCTGTGCCCTGCGGCTGCGATCCCCGCATTCCGCCATGGCGAGCGCAGTTGGATGATTGAAGGCAAGACAGTCGAATATCTGGACGCGTGGAGCTACACGGAATTCTTCAACCTGTTAGGCAATCCCGGTGTCGTGGTTCCGGTAGGCAACTCGCGCGAGGGGCTGCCAATTGGCGTGCAGATTGTTGGAAGGCCATGGGAAGAAGAGCAAGTGCTAGCGGTAGCAGGAGTGCTCGAAAAAGAATGCGGACCGTGGCGACGACCGCTGGCCAGCTGAATCTCCCGCCTGCGGCGCCGCGGAGCATGCGTTAAATAGCCCAAGAAAGCATGACTTCCCCATATTGCCGTAGTCGCGACGACTCCTTGCGAAAACCGCAACGACTACGCTTTGAAAAGTCACGGGCTTCCAGCCGTGCCCCAAAACGTCCCGAAAAAACCGGGCTTTATAGCCCTGCAGGCGACCCGATGAACCGCCAAGCGCGGCACTGAGCATGTTCTAGTATGTTTGTACTATTCCGCCCCTCCCTTCCTCTGGGTAACTTGGTGGGCACGCGATTTCAATCGCGCGGACCGATTTTATGACGTCGTAAGCTTCTTCGTTTGTCGCTCTGATGCGAGACAATTCACCATCCCAAACTCTTTCCGCCCGAGCTCTTTCCTGGATCATCGCATTCCTCGTCATTTCCGCAGCCTACCTCTACAGCTTTCCTCAACCGAATATCTTCTACGCGGTCGTCGTCCTCCTTCACGCCATTGGAGGGGTGCTCGCTACGATTCTGCTGATCGCGATGTTGTTCCGACTATTGCGTGGCGGGAGTTGGTTCGCCCGCGCTGGCTGGCTCCTGATTGCCGCTGGGGCGATTCTCGGCTTGGTGCTGATTAAAACCGGCACTTCGCGCACCGAGTGGAACAAGCTTTACCTCCACATCGCTATTTCGTTAGCTGGGGTTGGATTTCTGATTGCCGGCCGCGTAGCAGCCCGCACCACCAGCTTTGCTGCGTCCGCCTTCCGCGTTGCGCTATGCCTTGTCCTGCTGGGCGTCCTCAGCTACGGCGCACACTACGCGCGTCAGAGTTGGCAGACACGGAGCCGCATCCTGAATCCCACTATGCCGCCAGACAACATGAACGGCGAAGGCGACGGTCCCGAAGGCGCGTTCTTCCCCAGTTCAGCGCAAGTCTACGGCAAGCAGAAAATTCCCAGCAAGTTCTTCATGGAGTCCGACTCCTGCAAGCGCTGCCACGAAGACATCTACAACCAGTGGTTCAGCTCGGCGCATCATTTTTCTTCATTCAACAACCAGTGGTACCGCAAATCGATCGAGTACATGCAGGACACGATCGGCACCAGGCCCTCGAAGTGGTGTGGCGGTTGCCACGATCCCGCCGTTCTCTACAGCGGGCTGATGGACACTCCCATCAAACAGATCGTGCATCGCCCCGAGTCGCAGGCGGGCCTGGGCTGCATGATGTGCCACTCCATCGCCGACGTAAAAAGCACGATGGGCCAGGGAGATTTTTATCTGGAGTATCCAAAACTGCACGAGCTGGCAGCGACGCAGAATCCAGTGGGACGCGCGCTGCATGATTTTCTGATCCAGCTGAATCCCGAGCCGCACCGCCGCGTCTTCCTCAAACCCTTCATGCGCACGCAGACGGCAGAGTTCTGCTCCTCCTGCCACAAAGTGCATCTCGATGTGCCGGTGAATCACTATCGCTGGTTCCGCGGCTTCAACGAATACGATAACTGGCAGGCCAGCGGCGTTTCGGGCCAGGGCGCGCGCTCCTTCTACTATCCTCCAAAGCCGCAGCAGTGCGCCGATTGTCACATGCCCGCCGAGGCGTCGCATGATGCCGGCAACATCAACGGGTTCGTGCACTCGCATCGCTTCCCAGGCGCCAACACCGCGCTGCCCGTGGCAAATGAAGACGAGAAGCAGCTCAAGTTGACGGAAGATTTCCTGAAGAATGGCGCGCTGACCGTCGATATTTTTGCGGTTTCGCCGGCCCAAGCTTCGCTGAAGCCGGGTGCGAGCGCACAGCAGGAGCTTTCAACGACGTTTGCCGTCGGAGAAGAAGCAGAAAGCAAAGTCAATGCCTCGACCGCGGGAGAAGTGGCTCCCATCAGCGCTCCTCTGAACCGCGTGCAGCCCGCGTTGCGCCGGGGCGATACTGTGCGCGTCGATGTCGTAGTGCGCACCAAGAAGGTCGGACACTTCTTTCCGGGCGGCACGGTGGATGCCTACGATACTTGGCTCGAACTGAAAGGAACCGACGACAAAGGCCAAACGATTTTCTGGAGTGGCATGGTCGAGGACAACGGCAACGGCCCGGTAGAAAAGGGCGCGCATTTTTACCGCTCCCTGCAGGTGGATGCACACGGCAATCCCATTAACAAACGTAATGCCTGGGCTACGCGGGCCGTAGTCTATGTGAGGCTGATTCCTCCCGGAGCGGCGGATACGGTTCACTACCGCATGCAGATTCCCGAAAACGCGAGCAGCAAGATCACCTTGCATGCCCGGCTGTGCTACAGAAAATTTTCCTGGTGGGGAACGCAGTTCTCTTTCGCGGGTATGCCCGACCCCACTAAACCCAACGCAGTTGACCCTGACTATGATGACCGACCATTCGTATTCACCGCGTCGCTGAACGGCGTCTCAGCAAAGCAAGAGAAAATTCCTGACGTGCCGATCGTAGCCATTGCGGAGGATGAAGTTACTCTGCCGGTGGTTGCGCACAACGCTCCAACCGCAGCGCCAAAGACAATCACGAGCAAGGACGAATGGCAGCGCTGGAACGACTACGGCATCGGCCTGTTCCTGCAAGGCGATCTGAAAGGCGCCGCCGCGGCTTTCCAGAAAGTGACCGAGGCGGACCCTAACAATCCCGATGGCTGGGTGAACATTGGACGTGCCGCAGTACAGGAAGGTGATATGGAACGCGCCCGCACTGTGCTGGAAAAGGCGCTGACCCTGAGTCCGACGCTGGCGCGTGCAAATTTCTTTTACGCCAAGGTGTTGCGCTCCGACGGAAACTATGCGGGCGCCGCAGATCGCCTGCACAAAGTTTTGGAGCAATATCCTCGGGACCGGGTTGCGCTGAACGATTTAGGGCGCGTCTACTTCTTGCAGCGAAAGTACAATGATGCATTGAAGGTTCTGGACTCCGTGTTGACCATCGATCCCGAAGACTTGCAGGCGCACTATAACTTAATGCTATGCTACAGCGGCTTGGGCAATGAAAAGTTGGCAAAGGAGCACCAGGCACGCTATCTCCGTTTCAAGGCTGACGAATCTTCGCAGGCCATCACGGGCCCATACCGCCAATTACATCCCGAAGATAATAACGAGCGCCAAGCGGTGCATGAGCATGTATCGGTAAGCCTGCCGGTATCCACCACAAATCACGTAGGGACAGTCGCCCCGGCTGTCCAGCCGGGCAAAGCCCGGCTCGCGTCGATCGCCGCCTCCGCAGAGGCCTCGAGATGATCCGTCTTGAGGCAACGCAATTTACCACAGGGGCACCGAGATGCAGAGAAAAACAGAGTTTTTTGTTTGCTGAGTTCCTCCGTGTCTCTGTGTCTCTGTGGTTATTGATCTCCGGCCTTTCGTCAGCAACCTTCTGCCAGCAAATCCATTTCCGCGACATTACCGCGCAAGCCGGAATCCACTTCACTCATAACAACGGAGCCTTCGGAAAAAAGTGGCTGCCTGAAACCATGGGCCCAGGTTGCGCGTTCATTGACTACGACAACGACGGCTATCCCGACGTTATTCTGGTCAACGGCGAAGACTGGCCCGGACACGCGAAAGCCGGGGCAACCACGCTCAAGCTCTACCACAACAATCAAAATGGCACGTTCACGGATGTAACGCGCAAAGCGGGCCTCGCAGTCCCCATGTTCGGCTTGGGCGTTGCCGTCGGCGATTACGACAACGACGGGTTCGACGATCTCTTCATCACCGCGCTGGGCCAGAGCCATCTCTTTCACAACAACGGCAACGGCACCTTCACCGAGGTCACCAAATCCGCCGGGATGTGGGGTCCCAACGAATTTTCAACGGGTGCAGCCTGGGTGGATTACGACCGCGACGGCAAACTCGACCTGGTCGTCGCCAACTACGTGCAGTGGAGCGAGCAGACCGATCTCTACTGCACGCTGGACGGCGCACACAAGTCATACTGTACGCCCGAGTCGTACAAGGGGACGTCGCTGCGGCTGTGGCACAACCTGGGTGGCGGCAAATTTGAAGATGTCACGCAAAAGGGCGGCCTGGGTGATCCCACTTCGAAAAGCCTGGGCATCGCAGTCCTCGATTACAACGGTGACGGCTGGCCCGACATCCTGATCGCCAACGACACGCAGCCCAACAAACTCTACCTCAACAAAAAAGACGGAACATTTGAAGAGCGCGGAGTCTCCGCTGGAATAGCTTTCAGCGAAGACGGCGTGGCGCGCGCTGGCATGGGCGTGGACGCCGCCGACTACGACCGCAGCGGTCATGCCAGCGTCATCATCAGCAACTTCGCCAACCAGATGGTGTCGCTCTACCACAATGAAGGCAGCGGACTTTTTGTGGACGAGGCTCCGCAATCCGAAGTCGGACGGGCCACTCTGGTCACGCTGGGATTCGGATGTTTTTTTTTCGACTACGACAACGATGGCTGGCCGGATATCTTCGTCGCTGATGGTCACATTGAAGATCAGATCGAGCGCGTGCAGAAACGCGTGAGCTACGCCGAGCCTCCGCATTTGTTCCACAATCTTGGAGGCGGGAAGTTTCAGGAAGTCACAGCCCAGATGGGAAGCGCATTCGCCGCTCCAAAAGTGGCGCGGGCCGCGGCTTACGCCGACATCGACAATGACGGCTTCCTCGATATTTTGCTGACCACGAATTCGGGTCCAGCTTATTTATTCCGCAACGAGGGCGGATCAAATCACAGCCTACGGATAAAGTTAGTCGGCACAAAATCGAACCGCGACGGCATTGGCGCGGTGGTGCGTGTGACCTCGGGTAACGACAAAGACAAACAGTGGAAGATGCTCCGCTCCGGCTCGAGTTATCTTTCACAGAGCGAACTGGTGCTGACCTTCGGGTTGGGTACGCAGGCGAAAGCCGACAGCGTTGAGATTCAATGGCCCAGCGGCCAGGTAGATAAGCTTTCGAACGTCGATGCGGGTCAGACCGTCACAGTCCAAGAAGGCAAGGGCGTGATCGCGAGCCGCGCTTATGGCAAGCTGCATGTTGAGACGCTGCATAAATGAGTACCGCATGAAGAGTGTCATCCTGAGCGGAGCAAGTGGGTTCGCGAAGCGAGCCCACTTGCGTAGTCGAAAGCCTGCCCTGAGCGAAGCCGAAGGGGACCCCTACGGCCTTTCCCGCTGCGCGTTGCCGCGAGGTGTTCTCACCGGCGCGTCCGCGGCGGAAAGCCGCAGGAGCGAAGAAACTCCCGGCGAAGCCGGAAGTGACGCTGAGTTGCAAGGGATCCTTCGACTCCACAGGCTGGCGCTTTGCGCAACCCTGCTCCGCTCAGGATGACAAGCCCTCTGTGTTCCTCCGTGCTCTCTGTGGTTAAATCTTTAACACAATGAATCTGCGAATCAGCGCCGCCGCACTTAGCATTCTTCTCGCCGCCTTCGGCCTGTTCCAGGCACAGCCAACGCCCAATCCTATCGAGGCGGCACGCATGAACAATCTTGGCGCCGCCTACATGAATCAGCAGCTTTTCGAGAAAGGCCTCAAGGCTTTTCAGCAAGCAGTCGCTTTTGATCCGAAGCTGGCGATTGCGCGCCTCAATGAAGGCATCGCATTCCTGAATTTGCAGAAGGTGGACGAAGCCAAGGCCGCGCTCGAAGACGCGCTTAAGCAGGATCCAAAGAATCCGAACGCGTGGTACAACCTCGGCCTGCTCGCCAAAAACACCGGCGACTCCCAAACGGCAATTGACGCGTTCAAGCGCGTGACCGAAATCGACCCCAACGACGCGGACACGTGGTATTTCCTGGGCGCAGCCTACGTGCAGGCAAAACAATTTCCGCAAGCCATCGACGCCTTTCAGCACGCGCTAAAACTAAATCCACTGCATGCCTCCGCCGAGTTCGGACTCTCGCGCGCCTATCAGCAGTCCACCGATGTCGACCACGCGCGCGAGCACCTGAAGAAATTCCAGTACATCACGCAAAACAAAATTGGCGCTCCCATGAGCCTCGCCTACGGCGAGCAGGGCCAGTACTCGCGCGCGGTCGAATCGCCGCAGGCCCCGTTAAGGCCACTAACACAGATCAAAATGCGATTCGTAGACGTGACGAACGAAGCAGGAATTTTGTCACACCCTCATCCCGCCAGCGATTACGAAACGTCTTCCTATAAGCCCGGCTCGGGCGCATGTTTCATCGATTACGACAACGACGGCAAGATCGACATTTTCCTGGCCGACAATGGCACACAAGGCGGAATGTCGCTCTATCACAATCTGGGCAACGGTAAATTTGAGGATGTCACGAAGCAGGCTGGGCTCAATCCTGAAAGTCGCGGGAGAGGCTGCACGGCTGGAGACTACGATAACGATGGGTTTCCCGATCTAGCCGTCACGGGCGAGTTCATTTATCTGTTTCACAACGAGAAAAACGGTAAGTTCGTTCAACTCGCAGGGGATCCCAGCGTAGTAGGTGCGCGTCCGCAGGCAGGAATCGTCAGCCCGAACGGAGGCACTGCGCGGAGTCGCTGGTTAGGGGTGAACTTCATTGACTACGATCACGACGGCGATCTGGATCTGTTCGTTACTCGCACTCTCGGTGTCATAGTTCACTCGAATGTCCACGAGTACGAAGAAGAATCTTTCCAACCCGCTTATATGTGGCGCAACAATGGCGATGGCACCTTCACCGAAGTCACAGCCACGACCGGTGTGAATAAGTCGAGCGCGATTAACGGTGTAGGAACCGACTACAACAATGACCGCGCCGTAGACCTCGTTGTTACAGACTCCGCACCGGGCCCCACGATATTCGAAAATCCGCGCGAAGGTAGATTTCCTGCCAAACAACCATGGTCTTCACGCATGACCGCCCCGAGTCTGGGAGTTGCGGTCCTCGATTTCGATCATGACGGCTGGATGGATCTCGCATTCACTCACTTTGGCGTGCCCGCCCTCACTCTCTGGCGTAACAACCATGGAAAGAGCTTCGACCGTGTACCGCTTCCTGAGACCAACTGGGTTCGCGCCTACGGCGTCGCCGCCGTCGACTACGACAACGACGGCTGGATCGACCTAGTCGCCGTGGGCGAGACGAAAGACGGCAAAGGCGAAGTCCGTCTCTTCCGCAATCTCGGTCCCGACGGATTCAAAGACGTCACCGCTGATGTTGGTCTCGACAAGATTCAACTTAAAGAACCGCGCGCCATCATCACCGGCGACTACGACGGCGACGGCGCCACCGACCTGCTCATCACGCAGAATCATGGCCCAGCGGTGCTGCTGCGCAACGACGGCGGCAATCAGAATCACTGGCTGCGTCTCGCGCTCAAAGGATTGAATGACAACAAGTCCGCCATCGGCACCAAGGTCGAAGTGTTTGCCCGCGGCAACCGGCAGAAGTTTGAGATCTACGGGTCGAACGGATATCTCGGCCAGAATTCGCCGTATCTCACCGTCGGTCTCGGCGATGCCAAAGAGGCCGACATCGTGCGCATGCTCTGGCCCACTGGCGTCTTGCAGGATGAGATCCAAATCGCGGGCGACAAGCAGCAAAACTTTCTCGAGATCGATCGCCGCGGCAGCTCCTGTCCAACCCTCTTCGTTTGGAATGGCGAGCGCTACGAATTCGTTGCCGACATGCTGGGCGCGGGCGTGGTTGGACACTGGGTTGGCCCCGGTCAGCGCGATGTCCCGCGCCCGGTCGAATACATCAAGATTGATCGCGGGATGATTCGAGAGAAGAGCGACCTCCGACCTCAGACCTCGGACGTCCGCCAAAACCTCGTGTCTGAGGTCCGCGGTCCGAGGTCCGACTCCGGTCTTCTCAGTTTCCGTTTCATGGAGCCGCTCGAAGAAGCTGTCTACCTCGATCAGGTGCGTCTGCTCGCGGTCGATCATCCGGCTGATGTCGAGGTTTATCCCAACGAATATTTCGCCTCGAACCCGCCCTATCCGGAATTCAAAGTTGTGGTGAGCCGCGATGCGAAGCCTCCCGCGGCTGCGAACGACGAACACGGCCACAACGTTCTCCCCGACCTGTTGGCTCACCGCTACTTCGGAGATTTCGCGTTAACGCAGTTCCAAGGCTTCGCCAAGTCGCACAGCCTGACACTTGATCTCGGCGAGCCTTATCGCGGCGGACCGCTCTGGCTGCTCCTTCATGGCGAAGTGGAATACTTTTCCGCGAACAGTATGTATGCGGCGTCGCAGGCTGGAGTGACGGCCATTTCGCCTTACGTTGAAGCGCTCGGTGCGAACGGAAAATGGTCGCGCGTGGTCGACGATATGGGCTTTCCCGCGGGCGGTCCGCGCACTATGACCGCTGACCTCAGCGGCAAGCTGCCGCCGGGCACGCAGAAGATTCGCATCACCACCAATCTGCAGATCTATTGGAACAGCATCCTGATCGATCACACGCCGCAGAAGCCGAATCAAAGCGCGGGCGAGTCCCTACGCCTGACGGCCATTCCACTCTTCCGCGCCGATTTGCAATTCCATGGATTCCCGCTGAAGATCGAGGGCTCGCCTCCGGGTAACGTGCAATACGTCTACGAAAAAGTGAGCGCGACTGGCCCTTACACGCGCCCTGCAGGGACTTACACACGCTATGGGGACGTGCTGCCGCTGTTGACTGCGACCGACGACAAGCTAGCAGTATTTGGCTCCGGCGACGAAGTTCGCTTGGATTTCGATCCATCGATGCTGCCCGCGCTTCCCGACGGCTGGGTGCGCGACTATTTCTTCGCCGCCAATGGTTTCGAGAAGGACATGGATTTCTATGCCGCAGAGGGGAACTTCGTAGCGCCGCTTCCGTTCATGAGCATGGGCGAGTATCCTTACGCGCCGAAGAAATCGTTCCCGCTCGATGATGCGCACGTGAACTATCTCCTCGAATACAACGCGCGACACATGTCAGGGAATGAGCAGCGGGGATACTGGTTTGATTACAACGCTCCGAAATAGGCAGGTGAACGAGCCTCCAACGTTGCGACTAAGGCGCAGACTAGAACCGCTCGGGCCATTTGCGAGCGCCGTGGAGAAGGGCAAGCACTTCGATGCGGTTGCTGTGAACGCGGTAGGTAACGAGGGCGTCCGGCTTCGGGGTGACGCTCCAGTAATTCGACTGCGGAGAAAATCCGCTGCAGCATGGTGTCCCCTGCGGAAGGGGAGCTTTCGCGGTCCCAGTACTCATAAGCGGCGCGCAGATGCCGTCTGGCTCGCCGGGTCCAGACAATCTTCACTTGTGACGCCGCCACTTCGAAGCCATCGCTTTGACCTTGCGATGCTCCACGACTTGGCCGGCGTCAGCTTCGGCAATCCCAGCCTCAATCTGTTCCAAATGCCACTGTTGGATTTGTAAATACGCCTGCACAGCTTCGCCGAGGAGATAGGAACGATCGCGGTCCATGGAACCGGCCAGGGCATCCAAGGCGGACACTTTGTCGGATTCAAGGCGGAAGCTAATGGTCTGTTTTTCCATAATGTGCCATAATACAATATATTACAGCGTATTACCGGACTTTTACGATGAATGCAAAGAGAGGTCGCGATTAATTAAGGCGCGAAAATATGCGCCCTTAAGGAATCGTTTTAATATTGACATTTTTAGCCTCCGCATAATCCAATAGCCGGACCCATGGAAACCGCCTCCGCTGCAGTTTCATCCTCGGCTCCGCGCCTGCGCCGCACCCTTACGCTTTGGGATTTGATCTTTTACGGAATCGTTCTTATCCAGCCCATTGCGCCGGTGCCGCTGTATGGCGTGGCCCAGAAACTCTCGGACGGCCATTTTGTCACTATCATTCTGATCGCGCTGTTCGCCATGCTGATCACCGCCGTCAGCTACGGACGCATGGGGGCGCTATATCCGACGGCAGGATCGGCCTATACATATGTGGGCCGCGGACTCAATCCGCATTTAGGATTTCTAGCGGGCTGGGCGATGATCCTGGATTATCTGCTGCAGCCGCTTATCAACACCGTCTGGATCTCCACGGCGCTGCACGAGCGCTACTTGCCGCAGGTTCCATACATCGCGTGGGCAGCGCTCATTGCCGGGATCATGACGCTCCTTAACCTCGCCGGAGTTAAGTCATCGGCGCGCGCCAACAAAGTGTTGCTGGCGGTCATGTCGGTGGTGGTGGCATTCTTCGTGTGGCTTGCGATCCGCTATTTATGGCACGGGCAAGGATGGGCCGGGCTGTTGTCGACTGAGCCGCTCTATAACCCCAAGACATTCAATTCGCACAAGATCCTCACTGCGACGTCGTTTGCGGCGCTTACCTACATCGGCTTCGACGGAGTAACCACACTCGCCGAAGACGTGGAGAATCCCAAACGCAACATTCTGCTGGCCGTGGTGCTGACTTGTATTTTTGCGGGCGTATGCAGCGGATTCGAAGCATATCTCGGAGCGCGGGTGTGGCCCGACTGGCACTCTTTCCCGAACCTTGAAACCGCGTACATGGACATCTGCAAACGCGTCGGCGGACTGCTTCTGTTCAACGCGATGGGGTTCATCCTCATCGTGGCGGCCTTCGGCAGCGGATTGACGGGCACCCTCGGCGCCGCGCGGCTGCTCTTCGGCATGGGACGTGACGGGGTCCTGCCGCGCAAGTTCTTCGGATACTTGAAACCCGGCAGCGGGACGCCAACCTACAACATTCTTCTGATCGGCGGAATCGCTTTTGCTGGGGCGGTTCTGCTCAACTATATTGGCAGCGCGTATGAGCACGCTGGCGAGTTGCTGAACTTCGGCGCATTCCTCGCGTTTATGGGAGTCAACTTCGCTTGCTTCTGGCAGTTTTCTATGTTGGGTAAGCCGGGCTACAAACGAAACCTGTTGCGCGACGCTGTGCTGCCGCTGATTGGCTTCGCGTTCTGCGGCTTGATCTGGTGGAACCTGAACAGCCTGGCTAAGGCCGTGGGCGGCATCTGGTTTGCGATCGGCTTGCTCTACGTGGGATACAAAACGAACTGGTTCCGCGCCGCTCCAGTCATGATCGACTTCAGCGACTCATAGGAAGGTGTTGCGATGCTCGGATCAATCAACATTGTTGCTTTTGTTCCCACCCGGGACTCCGACAAGGCCAGAGCCTTCTACGAAGGCGTGCTGGGACTTCGTTTTGTAAAAGATGATGGCTTCGCGCTGGTGATGGATGCGAATGGAATCATGGTGCGGGTGGCGAAGGCGCCCGAGTTCAAGCCGGCGCAGTTCACTATTCTCGGCTGGCAAGTCTCGGATATTGAAAATGTAGTACGGGGTCTCCAGAAGAAAGGGGTCCGTTTCGAGATCTTCGGATTCTTCAAGCAAGACGACCTCGGAATCTGGACCGCTCCCACAGGAGAGAAGGTCGCATGGTTCAAAGATCCCGACGGAAATATTCTGTCCGTGCGCAGCATGTCTGAAGGGACATGGCGGACACATCTCCCTGGCGCCGAGTAATCGCGGCTCACAATTTTTCCGTGTTAATCGGTGCTATCACGGCCCGGAATCCCGGGCGACCTTCTTTTCTGTTTTCTCCTAGTTCTTGAGTCCCCGTCTTTTTCGCTTCGATCTTAACCTCGTACGCTCGAGATTCCCTTGTCTCGTGGTGCCTTCATAGCTGGGAAGTGATCACTCCCACAACGGGTGTCAGCCCTGGGCTATCCAGGGTAGCCTACCTGCAAACGCCCGCATCAGATGTCCCTGTCCACACTCGCATGGGGTGGCTGTAGGGGCCGCGGGTTTCCTAGGACTCGCGCGGCTAACATCTCGGCCATACATTCCCGAGGTTACGCGGAGAGTTTTAGCGAAGGCGAGGTTATGGGTCACACGGGTGCTGTGGAAAACGTACACACAGGTTCATTTGGCCGAGGGAGTTTTTTCGAGTTTATGGTAGCCAGACAGATCCAGCCCCTGAAGGCGGATTCATAGCGCAGAACTTATGGCACGCCTGAGGCGTGCCCTGATACGAATCCTGCTTTGAATAAAAAGCTGGCGGGCAAGAGTGCCCGCCTCGCACTAGTTCCTACTCCACATTCCAGCCGCTGACTTCTATTGTGGGCTTCGACGCGCCCAACTCGCTGGCGCGATAGGTCGCTATCACTTCGCGCTTTTCGCCGGGGAGCAGGGAGATGTAGTTGTCTTCCCATACGACTGGCAAAATCTCTTCGCCCTTTACGCCCTTGTCTACTTTCAGGCGCACGAAGAAGGCGAGAGTCTTGCTGGGATTTTGCAGCGTGACGTGCGTAATCTCTTCTTCGCCCTTGCGTTCGCTGTGGTTCGCGACTTTCAGTTTTACCTTAGGGAGCTGCGAGAGGGCAGTGTAGTCGGCGTACGACTCGGTCGGTGTCATCCACCAGTTTGACTTGGCCCAGTCGAGAGTCTCGGGTTTGCTGGAGAGCCAGTAGAAATTCGAGCCCACGAGTTTGCCGGCGGAATCTTCCAGCCGCAACGTGACGAAGTAGGTCGGACTCAGGCCAGAAATATCCGGCAGCGTGAAGATTTTCGCTGTGCTGTCCGCCGGAGCATCTACTGGATTCTCCTGCGAAAATTTCTCGGTCATGTCGAGGTTGTAAATCTTGATGGTGAGCTTGAGTCCCTTCACATCTTCGTACTGGCTGCTGACCACCCAGATGGAATGATCGTCGTAGCCGTAGACCGGATGCAGCGCCTCCATGGCCCGCTTGGCGCCGAAGTAGCCGCCGCCGGGTCGCAGGTAGTAGTCATACAAATGCCAGATCATCGAAGGCCACGCATTGTTCAGCATCCACTGAATCACTCCGGTGGACTGATACTTGTTGCGGCTGTACGCCTCGTACATCGCCCGCACGCCTTCGTAAGTCTGCATCTGCGACTTCGTGGCAAAGTCTTCCACACTGTCTGATTTCCCGTAGCGGTTGGTGAGGGCGTCGGTAAAAACTCCGATGGTCTTGAACTCGCCGCCGCCGGCGTGGAAGTTCCACACATCGTCGATCGGCCATAGGTGATCTTTACCGACCATGGCGCGAATACTCTCTATCGGCGGCACGGCTGGTCCCATACTGGTTTCAGTGTTGAATCCGTAGGCTCCGCCGCAGCCGCCGGGGTTGCAGAGTTTGCGGCCAGGCTGGCCCTGCGGAATATCCTGCTCCCAATAGCTGGGAGCTACATATTCATACGGCCCAGACATCTTGGCGCCGCTGTCGCCGGTTACGGTCGTCTGCTTGCCGGTGGCCGATGAGACCACGGGATTTGGCCACAGTAACTGCTTCTCGATGTCGAGATACATCTGTTCCACATCCGGCGGCGGAGGATTGTCACTGCCGTTGAGCCACATCACCAGGGCGGGATGGCTGCGCAAGCGATAGATCTGATCGCGGAGCGATTGCTTGGCGATTTCAAAGTCTTGCGGCTTCCAACGCGGCCAGCGCTCCCAGAAATCGCAGCAGCACCATCCCGCCATAACGAGGATTCCCTGGCGGTCGGCGAGGTCGAAAAATTCCTGGGTTTCGAGTTTGCCCTCAAGACGGACGGTGTTCAGCCCCATATCCTGGACGTAGCGGAATTCGTCTTTGAGGCGTTGCGAGTCTTCGCGAAGCATCATGTCGGGCGTCCAGCCGCCACCGCGAATCAGGATGTTCTTGCCGTTGATGTGGAAGGCGCGTCCGCCGATGGCGTTCAGGTCCGAGGTAATTTCTCTGATGCCGAACTCGCTTTTTGTGCTGTCGCTGACTGCGCCGCTCACGTCGAACTGCATGTGCAGCTTATTGAGATTCGGCTTACCCATCTGCCGCGGCCACCACAGGCGCGGGCTGGCGAAGATGAGTTGCGGGAACTTCTCGGGCGTGAAAGTGATGTCCTTCGTTTCGTTGGGTGCGAGCTCGACGTCCTGCTCGAAAGTCCTTCCCGAGGTCATCTCGTCGATTTCGCCTTTGAGTTTGCCGGTCACCGGATGGTTGGTGCCGTTCTTTACCTGCGCGGTGACGGTGAGCTTCGCTTCGTCGTTCGAGGGCAGATTGAGTTTCGACACAACCGTGGGATAGCGCAGCGCCACCGGGCCGCTGGTGGTGAGGTAGACTTCCCGCCACAGGCCCATGTTCTTGTCGGGAGGCGCGGGATTCCAGTCGACGAAGGTGATGGCAAGGTTGCTCTCAGTCGGGGCCCAGACTTGTACTGCTAAAACATTTTCCGCACCCGCCTTTACTGCATCGGTAACGTTGAATTCGTAGGTGCGCCAGGCTCCGGCGACGTCGTCCGAAGTGGCAATCTGTTTTCCGTTGAGCCAGATGTTCGCCCGATAATTGATTCCGTTAAATTTCAGCCAGATAGTTTTGCCCTTGTAAGCCGCAGGTGCCAAAAACCGTTTGCGATACCACCAGGGGACCGCGTAGGGACTGTCGGTCTGCATGGCGATGTTAGAAAAGTTTGCTCCGATAGGGTAGGTGACGCCGGGAAACTGGCGCAGATTCGTGCCGAAGAAGGGATCGGGAAGTTTCTTCTCCTTTACTAACGCGGCGACTACGGTCGTGGGAACGGTGACTCGCGACCATCCGATAGGAGCGAAAGCCGTGGTCGAGATGACTTCGCCCTTGGCTTCGACTTTAGAGGATGACTGCAACGACCAACCTTCGCGCAGTGGTGTCTTCACTTCGGCGGAAGGCTTTGTCGCGGGCGAGTTCTGAGCGAGAACCTTCGGCAGCAGAGTGGATGATAGGAGAAGAGAAGTTACATAGAGAAGTAGTGCAACGCGCTTGCCTGAGTTCATGAGGCTCCCTATCGGCTCGGATGCTTTCACAGGATGCTTTCACAGAATGAAATGATTTGTGGGGCGGCTTGTCGATGTCCCGAAGGAATGGATAACACGTCTATTAATTCGTTTCAATAGCCGATTTTGGGCGAGGTTAGGGATGGGCGCCGGGAAGTGCTTTTACCACAGGGGACACAGGCTCACACAGGGTAGGACTTGCGGTGCAACGTGATTTACCCCGTGTCCTCTGTGTCCCCTGTGGTTGAGCTCTTACGTCGGTCATGGCCCGCTGAGTGGTTTATAATAAGCAGTTCAGCTTCGACCTTTGGAGTGATAAGAAGATGATTCGATTTCTGCAAACCCCGGGACCGACCAAAAAGATCATACTCGGCGGCATGCTCCTGGTCATTTGTGCGGCGATGGTAATTACGCTCATCCCCGGCGGCCTTGGCGCTGATCTCATGGGCCAGCCCGGCAAGGGCGTGATCGCAAAGGTCGACGGTGGAGATGTCACGGCCGATCAGGTCCGCCAAACGGCTCGGCAGATGGCGCAACAGCAGGCCGCTCAATATGGCGCAAACGCGTCGATGCTGATGCCGTTTCTGATGCAGCAGGCGACCCGGCAAGCGGCGGAGCAACTCATCACGCGGCAGGCCTTGCTGTCGGAGGCCGGTCGTTTAGGAATTCATGTTACGCAGCCGGAGGTGCAGGACGAACTGCAGCATGGACGTTACGCGGGGACGTTTTTTCCGGGCGGCAATTTCATCGGCCAGGGTGAGTACGAGCGATTGCTCTCGGGTGCCAACCTCACGCCCACGATGTTCGAAGATGCTGTCTCGAAGGATATTGTTCTGACCAAGCTGCAGGCTCTGATCTCTGGCAGCGCCAGCGTCAGCGATTCGGAGATTCGCAAGCAATTTATCAAGCAGAATACCAAGGTCAAGTTTGATTACGCCGTCCTCAAGCAGGACGATCTCCGCAAGGGGCTTCATCCCACCGACGCCGAACTCAAAGCGTTTTACGAGAGCCACAAGAACACCTACGCCAATTCCATTCCCGAGAAACGCAAGATTAAATACGCGGTCGTGGATTTTAGCAAGCTCGAGGGAGGCGTTCAGCTCGGCCATGATGAGCTGCAAGCTTATTACGATCAGCATCGGGACCAGTACCGCACGCCCGAACAAGTTAAGGTGAGCCACATCCTGATTAAGACGCCTCTGCCGGGTCCCGACGGCAAGGTGGACGAAAAAGGCGCAACCGATGCGCAACATCGCGCCGAAGATTTGCTGAAACAGATAAAGGGCGGAGCGAAGTTTGAAGATCTCGCCAAGAAATATTCGGAAGATCCGGGGAGCGCGAAAGAAGGTGGTTCTCTGGGATGGATCGGAAAAGGCCGCACCGTGCCTGAATTCGAGAAGGCCGCATTCTCTCTGCCCAAGGGGCAGATGAGCGACCTGGTGAAAAGCAGCTACGGCTTTCACATCATTCGAGTGGACGACAAGCAGGATGCGCACATGAAGACGCTTGACGAGGTCAAAGATCAGATCGAGCCGGTGCTGAAGCAGCAGAAAGGGCAGCAGTTGGCGCAGAAGCAGGCCGAGGCGTTGCTTAATCAGTCTCGCGCCGAGGGCCTGGATTCCGCAGCCGCCGCGAAGAATGTTCAGGTGATCACAACGGATTTTGTCGGACGGAAGGATCTTCTGCCCGGACTGGGACCGGCGACGCAATTCATGGACGCCGTTTTTGGCGCGACAGAGAAATCGCCGCCGGATATGGCTGCCACCTCGCAGGGCTTTGCGGTGTACCAACTGCTTGCGGTGAAACCGCCTGCGACGCCGACCTTCGACGAGATCCGAAGTAAGGTTGAAGAAGAATTCAAGAACGAGCGCGCCAGTATTTTGCTGACGCAGAAGACGCAGGAGCTTTCGGATCGAGCCAAGGCCGAGCACGATCTGAAGCGTGCGGTGAAAGAGCTGGGCGCGACCATGAAGACCAGTGACTTTGTTTTGCCCGACGCGCAGGTTCCGGAAATTGGCTCGCTGGCGGGACCCGCATCGGTTGCCTTCACTTTGAAGCCGGGAGAGATCAGTGGCCCGATCAACAGCGGCGCAAATGGAGTGGTACTCGCCCTGCTGGATGCGCAGCCGCCAACGGACACCGATTTTGCCGCGAAGCGCGACCAGATTCGCGATTCACTTCTGCAGGGCAAGCAGCAGCAACTCTTCGGCCTTTTCATTTCCAACTTGCGCGATCAGATGGAAAAGTCGGGCAAGATCAAGATCAACCAGGACGAGATGAAGGCGTTGACGAAAACCGGCAACGAAGAAGGTATGTAGTTACAGTGCGATTTTTTGCATCACGTTTTCACGAGCCCTATTCAGGCTTCGTAATGAGCAGGGCTCGCGCCCCGAAAGATTTGTAGTGGCATGTCCTTTCCCCGCGTCTCAGGTATTCTTCTGCATCCCACGTCGTTGCCGGCGCGCGGCGGCATCGGCGATTTTGGTCCGGCGGCCTACCAGTTCGTTGATTTTCTAGCCGCCTCCCGTCAAGGACTGTGGCAGGTCCTTCCGCTGGGTCCGCTTGGATACGGGAATTCTCCGTACTCCGCAACCTCGGCATTCGCCGGGAATCCTCTGCTCATCAGCCTGGAACGCCTGGTTCAGCATGGCTGGATCGACCTAGCGAAGGTGAGCAAACTTACTAAAGACTCTGCAGCTGTTGAACCGGTTGAATACGACCAGGTCTTTGCCCACAAAATGCCCCTGCTGTTCGAGGCTGGGCGGAACTTTGTGAACTCAGCTTCGGGAATCTCGCGTGAGCGCTTCGATCGTTTCAAGGCGGAGAATGCCTGGTGGCTCGATGATTTTGTTTTGTTCGATGCGATTCGCGCCCAACAAAAACTACACAGTTGGAACCAATGGCCACAGGATCTGGCGCATCGCGAGCCTAAGGCAATCGAGAAAGCCCGAAAAGAACTGGAAGTTGATCTCAAGATCCGCAGTGCATTACAGTTTGCCTTCTACGAACAGTGGCAGGCGCTGCGACGCTACTGCTCCGAGCGGTCGATTCAGATTGCCGGCGACGTTGCCATCTTCGTGAACTACGACAGTGCCGATGTGTGGACGCACCGCGAACTGTTCCGACTGAACGGGGATCTTGAGCCGGATGTCGTGGCCGGAGTTCCTCCGGATTTCTTCAGCAAAACAGGACAGCGTTGGGGCAATCCGCTGTACCGGTGGGACGTGATGAAGAGCCGCGGCTATGACTGGTGGATCGAGCGCCTAAGATGGGCAACGCAAAATTGCGATTACGTTCGGCTTGACCATTTTCGTGGATTCGATCAGTTCTGGGAGATCCCGGCTGCCGACCCTACGGCGGTGAATGGCCGCTGGGTGGATGGTCCGCGCGATGATCTGTTTGAGGCGCTGCGCAAGGGTCTGGGCGGATTGCCTTTCTTCGCAGAGGATCTCGGCCACATTACCCCCGAAGTGCATGCCTTGCGCGATCGTCTGCAGTTGCCGGGCATGGCGGTGCTCCAGTTCGGATTCGGAGACGAAGGCGCGCATATGTACTTGCCGCATCGATGCGCCAGCGAGAAAGTCATTTATACCGGCACGCATGACAACGACACTACCGCGGGCTGGTGGAATTCCGGCGCCGCTGAGCACGAACGCCGCAACGCCCTCGCCTACGTAGGCCAGTGTGACGACGGAATTCATTGGTCGTTTATTCGTGCAGCTCAATCGTCGGTGGCCAGCCTCAGCATCATTCCTCTGCAGGACGTCCTCGGCCTGGGCAGCGAGGCCCGCATGAATACTCCCAGCCTGCATGGCGGCAACTGGAAGTGGCGTTACGACGCTGGCCAGCTCACGAACGAATTGTCCGCCAAGCTTGCCCACCTCGCCGAATTGACCGATCGTTTGCCTCGGCCCTTTGCCGTGCTTGCGGACGAAAAGTTTGCTGCCTGACGATTCATCCGAACCATGTCGGGACTGGGCGTGAAACGCGCTTCCGGCCGGAGACTTGAGCGATTCGCGGCTCGTGAAGTTTTCAATTGTCGAGCGATGGGTTAGAGCAAAGGGACTCGATGAATGGGCGACACGGAGGCCCATCTACTAGAACTCATGTCATAAATCCCCACTCGATGAGTGAAACGGCGATGTTTCGCCAGTTGAACTTCCCATATGTGGTCTGGCGATGTTGCTTGCCAAGAAGAGCAGCCCAGTGGTAGTTTCCGATGGTCATGGCGTCGCCTGGGCCGCTCGCAATAGAGAAGAAATCTTCGCTAGGCTACGTTCCTGCTCTCATCCTGCATACCTACGTTGCTTACACTTGTGCCATGCATCTTTCGGCGTGGCTCGTGTTTCATTGGTTCGGGTGGTCATGCCGATCATGCATGTTTTCAGCAGCATTCCCGCGACGGATTGGTACTTACAGCATTTCGAGTTGATGACGATGGTACCCGCGCTGACGGTGGGATACCTCAACGTCGCGCGCTTTCTGCCTAACACTATTCGGACCTTCATGCATGAGGGGGATCATACGATTGCAACTTGGACGTGGATTTTTCCCACGTTGGTGCTGTTATACAGAATGCTGGAATACCACTCGCCGTCGTCGTCTGTGCTGTACGGCAGTTCGATTACGGAAGTAGTGAAGTATTTCTTCGATATTGTGAAAGTCATGCCGACTTGGCAGAATCCGCTTGCCGGCGACCCGATTCGTGCGTGGGCACAAATGTCAGTCACCGCGCCTTTTTACGCTGGGGTTGCTTATAGCGCGGGCGCACTGGCTTCGAAACATCAAGTATTGACGAAGCTATTTGCATTCGAAAAACACGACGAGGCAAGTGTCTCGTAGGATTCATAGCCCCAGGCAGGCGCATTGTAGGTTCCGTCAAGCTGTCGCAATCAGACGAGAGTACTCACAACTCTTCGATGAGAGCTATTTTTCAACAACCATCTTGGGCGGGAATGGTGCATGCGAGTACGGCATCCTTGAGCTTGTCTTCCAACATTGCGCCCAGGGCGGCGATCTCTTCTGAACTCATCAGCTCCTGCATGCGTTCGAAAAGCTGGCGCTCTTCTTTGCGGATGTGTGCCGAGAGTCTTTTCGCGAATGCGAGCATACCCTCCACCGACAGGCTGCGCGCCTCAGCCTGCGCAAAATCCTCGCGGAGCATGGTGTGCTCGCTGGAGAGTTCCTCGACCAGCGAAGCCAACTCGCTGAATCTTCCAGCGGCGGGGAACAGAACAAGCTCCTCCGCTGCGAAGTGAATTCTGATTTCCTGTTGGAAGTGTGCGGTTATTTCCGCCTGCCACAATTCCAGGTCGGCTTCGACTCTGGGCCGTGCGCGGTCGATTCGTACGCACAATGCCAGCGCATGCTGGTGCTGACGCGAAAGCGGGACCAGAGCTTTGTCACGCAGCATAGATAGTATGCGACTGTGGAATATTCTTAAGCGACCTGTTCGCGGTCTTCGGAACTACGAGGTCACGAGCACCGGTGACGGCCTTCCGGTCGTCCCAGTTTCCGGACCCTCACTTCCCGCAGGACGCACCGTCAACCAGTCGGTGCGCACGCGCTCCCACTCCTGGATGAGCATACCGTTGGCTTCAAAGAAGCTTCGGATGCGGTAGCGCTCCCAGCCGGCGACTTCTTCGAGGATGGGTGCCAGCACGGCAAGAGCGCTCGTGCTCAGCACGGTTCTCTTTGCGATTTGCGAAACGTGGGGCGATTCAGAGACCGCAATCGTCAGACCATCCCGCGCGTTGACGTGCAGCATTACGTGAATATCGGAGCTGCCGTCACCGGTGTAGATCACATGGTCGGGCCCGGCCACCTGCTGCAACAGGAGTTGGTCGAGCACGGCGACTTTCCCGTAACCCGCGGTTGCCCTGACGATCGAGTCGATCTCTCCAGAAGGCTTGTAGCGAAACTCGGTGCCGTAGATGTGATCCCGCGGGACAATGCCCTCGAGCGCGGAGTAGATCACTTCCACGGGCGCGGCTGATAGCACATAAAAATCGAACTGGTGCCCATCAATCCCGGCCTCGAGAATCTGATAGAGGAGCTGGATGTTGTCCTTGAGCCGGATGCGCTTTCCCACTTCGTCCAGATGTTCCTTGCGCACCTTGGCCTTGAACTCGGGGTCGTGCAGCAACAAGTAGGCGAGCTCCGCCCCTTGCTGAACCAGATTGATCTTCGCCATGCCTTTGGCTTTGCGCTCAAACTCTTCGGTGGGAATGCCCACCAATTCGCTCAGAACGTAACCGGAATCATTAAACGTCAGCGTCTGATCGAAGTCGCTGGCGAAGATGTAACGTCTCAATGGTTTGTCTGCCATACGCGTATTGGATTCGTCGCTCATGGAAATGACCTATTAAAAACATTGATGGGTGCTATTTTGGCACAGAATTCATCGGTTATTCACAGTGGAAACAACAGTTTAACGGTAACAATGGCCCGCACCCTGCTTTACTAAATCAGTGGTCACGTCCAAAATGGAATGTTCGGCTCGTGCGCGGCATGCTGTGTTGAAAGACCAGTGCTGCCGCCAAAGTGAATGGGCCGCCCACAGGAGCCTTAATGCCAGCAACCGGTGAACTCATTCGAACCATGAACTACGTGGACGACATAACGGCGACCATGCGCCGCATCTGCATTTCTATTCCCGCCATGAGCGCTGAAGAGAGAAAGCGCTTGGCTGAATATTTGCGCCCCGCGGCCAAGGCGGTCGACGATGCGTTGACCGATCTGGAAAAGGCGGGCCATTAAAAGTGGGACCGGTGAAGACAGTTGCGGTCATCGGCGCCGGCATCATGGGCCGGGGGATCGCGCATGCCGCAGCGTTGGGCGGCTATCGGACCATCCTTGAAGATCTCTTGCCCGGAGCGCTGCGCAAGGCGGGCAGCGAAATCCGGACGAATCTCGACAAGGCGGTGGAACTGGGAAAGGTCACGGGGTCCGATGCGGACGCGGCCTTCCAGCGTCTGGAATATGCGGGCTCGGTGGAAGAGGCGGCGCGCGAGGCCGACTTGGTGATTGAAGCTGTCCCGGAAGAAATGGAGTCGAAGATCGAGATCTTCACTCTGCTGGACAAGATCTGCCGGCCCGCGACAATACTCGCATCGAACACATCCTCTCTCAGCATTACGGAAATTGCCAGCGTTACTTACCGCGCGAAAAAATGCGTAGGCATGCACTTCTTCAATCCCGTGCACAAAATGAAATTGCTCGAAGTGGTACGTGCCCTTGAGACTGACGACGATACCTTGGCTACCGCTGTTGAAGTGGGGAAGCGCATGGGGAAGGAAGTCGTGGTCATCAAGGAGTCTCCGGGCTTCATCACCAGCCGCATCAACGCGATGATCGGGAACGAGGCATTCTACATGCTGCAGGAAGGGATCGCCTCGCCTTCGGATATCGACAAGGCGCTGAAGTTGGGCTTGAACCATCCTATGGGTCCATTCGAGTTGGTCGATCTGGTGGGACTCGATACCCGGCTGAATATTCTTGAATACCTGTACAAATCGCTGGGAGAAAAATATCGTCCCGCGCCTCTGCTGGTGCAGTATGTGAAGGCTGGGCGGCTGGGGCGTAAGTCAGGGCGCGGCGTATATGAGTATCCCGCGGCGAAACCGGAGACGAAGACTGCTACACCTGTGCTGGCGGATTCGCCGGCAGGGATTGTACGCTAGCTCGACGTCTAAGATTACTCACGCGACGTCGCCTGCCTATGTCCGAAACTTAGACCCGCCAACGCTTCAACCATTTCCCGTTCTACTCCCTTGCTTGCAATCAAGACGTGAAAACTCTCCCCCATGCCCGCGGGCGTGACCAGGTGCTTCAGTTGCAGCGCCACCTTAGCGCGCTCCTGCGACAGGCGGCATTCCTCGAAAGCATCGGCAAATTGATTGGTCTCGCCGATGCCCATCAGGAACTGCGATTGGGTGCGGAGTTTGTGCGTCAGCATGCCCTGCTTCTCCGCCGCGGCTGCAAGAGCGGCGAAGTTTACATCGGCGGTAATGTCCTGCTCGCCGGGAGCTTCGTAGGGGCTGGCGCTGACCGAATGTTGTCGAACAGATTTCACCGTGCCGCGATGTCGGCCGGCGAGTTGCTCTTCCCGGGTGTAGCCGTAGTCAATCGCGATGATGAATCCGCGATCGAGGCTGGCGGCGATGCCATCCATAAATTGTTGCGTGTTGAGAGGCACTTCCACGCGTTCTCCGGGCTCGGGATGGACGGAGTAGCGGTCGAGGAATTCCAGTTCCTGCGGCGAAGGCTGCGCCCAGGTTTCCACGAAGCGGCCGTCGCGGGCGTCGATGCGCAGAGCACCTTCAGGACTGAGAACCTCGCAGGGCAGGGCATCGAAGAATTCGTTGGCGAAGACGATCGTGGGAGAGCCTGGCGCTGGCGCTTCCATTGAAAGGTCCTTCGGTCGCCCCTCCGGGGCTTGGTTATTGCGAAAGCCGCCCGACCCACGGCTCGCGCCGTGGGCTGTATTCAGTCGCCGCTTCGCGACTGGGGACGCATCATTTTCGCACCCGGCGTCGTGGAATGCTGAGGAACTTAACTGTGCCTTTCCCGATCCAAGGTGCCGACTCAGTGTTGCTGAAATTCTTTGCCGTAGCGCGGGCGAACTCTCGACGAGCACGTAGTGCAGTGCGCGGAAGAAATCTGGGAACTTTCTTTCGGACCAGTCCAGCACATCCTGCGCAAACAGAGCGCGGCCAGGCCCGAGTTCGATGAGAGAAAGTTTTTCGGGTGATCCCAGGGCGCGCCACATCTCTTCAAATTGCCGTGCCATTAGACGACCGAAGACGGCATGCACATCGCTGGAAGTGTAGAAATCCCCCGCCTTGCCGAATTGTTGGGCATTTCGCGAATAGTAGCCAAGCTCCGGATCGTAAAGGCACAACTCCATGTAGCGGGAGAAGGGAATTGGCCCGCGCTCGCGAATCTCCTGCTCAATCTTATGACGGAGCGTATTCAAAGGCCCTTCTCGCGGCGATCAGCGCGGTCTTGCGGCGTGCGAATGAACATTTCGACAAAGTAGTCATGCAGCGAATCGAAAAGTTGGCGCTGAAAGCTCCATTCGAACTGGGAATCGTCGAGATCACGCGGGTGAAGGTCGAAGTAATAAGTGTGCACCGGCACGGTTTCATCTTTGAACTGAATGATGACCTCGACGCCTTCGCCCTTGGCGCGCGCGGAAAAATTAAGCAGCGGGTGTTCATAGAGACGCAATTGTGCGAGGACACGATCGAGGCGGACGCTGACGGTTTCCGACACCAAGGGATTGTAAAGCAGAGGAGCTGCGCCAGAGTTTTTGGCGTCTGGCTCTGCGGATGTATAGCCGATTCTGTACAATAGGACTCGATGGGCCAGCCTCAATCGACATTCAATGTCGTTACCGATTGGCAAACCTACTATCGAATAATTACCAATCTCGCGTTAGACTACGCAGGCCCTTCCATCTTCGAGGGATGGGCAGAGTTTAATCAACACAATCCGTTTCGATATCTCAGAGGAATCATGTCAGCATCGATTGGCGCACCCGCTCCCGACTTCTCGCTCAAGGACCAGAACCAGCAGGACGTAAAACTCAGTGATTTCCGCGGCAAGAAGCGCGTGGTCCTGGTTTTCTACCCGCTCGACTGGAGTCCGGTCTGCACCAAGGAGCACGCCTGCTTCGTGAACGACATGAAGCAGTTCGACCAGCTTGATGCGCAGGTCTTGGGCGTGAGCGTCGACAGCATCTGGTCGCACAAGGCCTACGCCGAGAAGATGGGCATCCACTATCCGCTGCTCGCCGATTTCCACCCGCGCGGCGCCGTCGCCCATAAGTACGGAGTCTATCTGGAAGAAAAAGGAATCACCGGCCGCGCCATCTCAATCGTCGACCGCGAGGGCAAACTTGCCTGGCACAAGAACTACGACATTCCCGTCGTGCCCGATATTCAGGAAGTTTCGAAGGCTCTTGCCGGAGTGAAGTAAGGTTTACTGCCAGCATTTTCAGGCTGGAGTTCACGATGACGGTCTCTGTCTTTATCGGAACCAGCCTCGACGGTTTCATTGCGCGACCGAACGGTGGTCTCGACTTTCTGCCACCGGACGGCGGCGAACCCCACGGTTACAGCGAATTTATAGCCAGTGTCGATGCGATCGTGATTGGCCGCAAGACGTTTGAAACGGTTCTCGCCATGAGTCCGTGGCCGTATGGCAAGAAGCGCGTGGTCGTTCTGAGTAGCAAGCCCCTCGATTTGTCCGCAGCCGTCGGAGGCGCAGTCGAACAAATGTCCGGATCTCCGGCAGAGATCGTTTCGAAGCTTGCCGCGAGTGGCGCTCACCACCTCTACGTCGATGGTGGGATCACGATTCAACGCTTCCTGCGCGCGGGTCTCATCCAACGTCTCATCATCACTCGCGTGCCCGTGCTCATCGGAGACGGAATCCCTCTCTTTGGCACGCTAACGGGCGACATTCGGCTCCGTCATATTGCTACCAAGCAGTATCCCAGCGGCCTGGTGTCCAGCGAGTATCACGTCGCCGACTCACAATAAGACTCGAGGGGATTTAACCGTGAAGTACGCTGCGCGGCCATCTTTTGCCGTTCGCTAGATGATTCGCATTGGCTGCTCTTCAGGGCAGTCGGACGAACTTCTTTGACTTGACTGCCACTTCCACCTAACATATGGCCACCCAGAATCCTGGTCAGCCATGATCGGCCGCACCGTCTCCCACTATCGCATCATTGAGAAGCTCGGCGGCGCTCTACGCGGTTCCGGTGCGACCACAACTCATGGCCCGCCCGCTCCCGGTTTAATCTCAACCGCCTTCCCATCACGATAGAAAATCACTAGCGCCTTACCCCCATTGGGATAGCGCACCGTTTTCTCTGAAGAAGAATTGCCCGCATCCGGAACGCCCATTCCCACCGCGAAGTCGGCCTGCATCTCATTCATTCCTGGCTTCACTTCATGCTGCTCGACGGCCTGCCACACATCCGGAGACCAATGCTTGTACAACTCATGCGGGTCCTCGATGAAAAACATTTCGTCGGAATAAATTTTGTATTGACCGTCCGACTCGAACCCGATGGGCACGGAGTAGCTCTTTCCATCTTTCTGAAAAATAGCCATCATTTGCCGCCGGCCTCCCGGAGAAGTCTCCACTTCCACGCTCTTAATCTCTAGTCGTTCGATCGGCAGCAACAGACCCGCCTCGTGCCCGAAGTCAGTGCGTTTCGCCGCCGCATTGTAGGGGTAGTACGTATAGCGATAGCCCTCCTTTACCCAGACCGGCTGCTGAGTAATTTGGTTTGCCGACTTCAGATCGTAAGGATGCAGCTTCTTCGGTGCGACGTAGTAATCGGGATTGGAATAGCCGGCATTTTTCGCCTGCTTCTGCTTCTCGGCCGCAGGATACTCCTCATGCCGCTGGTAAAGAATGTATCCCGCGCGCAGCCCCGCCACCACAACTGCCAAGGTAAGCGCCAGCCGCAATCGTTGTTTCGCTTCCGGACTCAGCATGCGCAGACTCTAGCAGATTGCTGGTCGGAGTCGCACTCCGCAGTTTCCCGGATGGATTGATTCGAAATCGCTGCCACGGACTCCCGTCCCGACGCGGGGGTGAACTGCGCTGAGGTAAACTGGAACGGAAGGAGTTCCACGATGCCTGCAGTCACCGAAGAAGACGTCCTAAGCGCGCTGAAAAGCTGCTACGACCCCGAGATCCCGGTCAACATTGTCGACATGGGCCTGATCTACACTGTGCGCTTCGAACCACTCCCGCAGGAGCAGGGTGAAGATAAGCAGGACGTCACCGTGGACATGACGCTGACCTCGCAGGGCTGCCCAGAGCACGTCAACATCAGCGCGCAAGTGAAGTCCCGACTCGAACAGTTGCCCGGCATTCGCAACGCCAATGTGAATGTCGTCTGGACTCCGCCTTGGACTCCGGAGCGTCTCAGCCCCGACGCAAAAAAACAACTCGGCATCGATTGAACCCTAACCTCGGACGTCAGACCTCAGGCGTCGGACTCAGCTCTTCCGACCAGCATTGGTGTCGAAGGTCCGAAGTCGGAAGTCCGAGGTCTGAGGTCCGAGGTCTGACGTCCCTATCCCCCAATCTCTTCCCAGGCTCCCACCCCGCCCTGCCCGGCCGCATCGGTAATCCGCTTCCCGGCGCGGGCAGCCATCTCCATTACACGCATGCCGTGGTCAAAATAGTCTGGCAGCGCCCGGCGAATTTTCTCGAACTTCTCCGGATATTCCGACGCCAGCACTGCCAGCCCTACACCCGTCGCCAGCACTCCCGCCGGATACTTCTTCTTCAATAACAGGATCGCCGCCGCTCCCAGCGAACCCGTCACCACTGCTTTCTTCCAGCCTTCCATGGTTCACCCCGCAAAACAATTTGTTCTGCGACCGATTATACTTCTTCGTTCCCCGGGAGGCCCCATGTCCACGCATCGCGAGCGCCGCGTCACTCCGCTCGCACGAGTCTTCGCTTTAACGCTCATAGCCCTCATTCTCACAATCGCAGCTTCCGCCCAAACCAAGCCCCGAGCCCGCGATCTCGGCGTCCCATTCGATGGCAATCCCGGCCCCAACAACGCCATCACCGACGTCCAAGGCGTCGAAGTCGGACACACCACGCTCATCTCCGGCGAAGGCAAACTCGTAGTCGGCAAGGGACCCGTGCGCACCGGCGTGACCGCCATCCATCCCCGCGGCAAAACTTCCAACGACGCCGTCTTCGCCGCCTGGTTTACGCTTAACGGTAATGGTGAAATGACCGGCACCACGTGGGTCGACGATTCCGGCTTCCTCAACGGCCCGGTGATGATCACCAACACGCACAGCGTTGGCGTCGTCCGCGACGCCGTCATCGCCTGGAAGGTCAAACACGGCACGCCTGACATGGAAGGCTACTTCTGGTCGCTGCCCGTGGTCGCCGAAACCTGGGACGGCTGGCTCAACGACATCAACGGATTTCACACTCCGGCCCGGTCGAAGAAGGCAACGTCGGCGGCGGCACCGGCATGGTCTGCAACGAATTCAAAGGCGGCATCGGCACGTCTTCTCGCGTGCTCGACGCCAAGGCTGGAGGCTACACCATCGGCGTCCTCGTCCAATGCAACTATGGACGCCGCGACCAACTCCGCATCGCCGGCGTTCCCATCGGCAAAGAAATCCCCGATCGACCCGCTTACAAAAGCGACACCGGCTCGATCATCGTGATCGTGGCCACGGACGCGCCGCTAATCCCCACGCAACTCAAGCGCATGGCCAGAAGAGTTTCCCTCGGCCTCGGCCGCGACGGCAGTTACTCCGGCGACGGCTCCGGCGACATCTTCCTCGCCTTCTCCACCGCCAATCCCGGCGCGGTTGGCACCAAGGGTCTCCACCAACTCACCATGCTGCCCAACGATTCCCTCGACCCCATCTTCCTCGCCACGGTGCAAGCCACCGAAGAGGCCGTGGTCAATGCCATGGTCGCAGCCGAGACTATGAAAGGCATCAACGACCACGAAGTCATCGCGCTCCCTCACGACCGCCTGCGCGAAGTCCTGAAGAAATACAACCGTCTGGCGAAATGACGCTGGGAGCAACGATGCTCGCGTAGGGACAGCCGCCTCGGCTGTCCAGCCAAGCGTAGCGAGGCGCTGGCGAGAAGCTATCGCGCTCGTGTGGGACATTACTTTGGCCACCCCACCGTCGTGCGAAACATTTCGTTGCCTAAGGACTACACTGAAGCTGTGAAACACTACACCATCGATCGCATCAAAGGCGGCATGCGTTTCACCTGCACCCGCTGCGAGCACAGCGTGAGCACGCTGGAATACAACGCCCGGGACGGCAACCTCCGCACCCAAGCCGCGACCGCCATCAACCAGCACGCCACCAAGGAACACCAACAGCCTCTGATGTATTCCTCGCTCGATCCTCAACAACGCATCTGGCGCGCGTAACCTTCCACTTAGTTTTTGTCATTCCGAGCGTGGCGCGTAATTCGCTTTCACACTTCCTAGCTCTCACCACGTTGTCATCCTGAGCGAAGCCGAGACATTGGCGAAGCCAATGGCTCGGCGCAGTCGAAGGACCCCATGCCTGCCTGAAGCTCCTGCGGCCTTGCAGGGAATTCTCCCATCACACTCGACAGCATCGTGAGAATGCCTTGACGCATTATCAATGCTGCCTGCACCACCGGGGTCCTTCGACTGCGTTAGCCTTCGCTTCGCGAATGCTAACTTCGCTCAGGATGACACCTTATAGATTATTTCGCGAGCTCCAACTTCATTCACGATGACACTCTATAAATCGACTCGCTTGCAAACAGCATCTCCGCTCCCCACTTCCCGGCCATATCTTCCCAGCGCGGATTCTTTGCTTCGATCAACGCGATCTTCTTCGCCCGGCTCCATCCCTTCAATTGCTTCTCGCGACCGATCGCCTTATGAACGTCGTCGAAGCTTTCGTAGTACAGCAGCCGGTCGCAATGGTATTTGCTGCTGAAGCCTTCGATTTCGCCGGCCTTATGTTGAAGAGCGCGCCGGTAGACGCTGTTCGTCATGCCAATGTAAAGCGTTCCCGAAAGGCTGCCCATGATGTAAACGAAATACTCGTGATCTCTCACAGGCATTCAACTCGTCCTCGCCAAATCACGCTGTCATCCTGAGCAAAGTAACTGGTTCGCGAAGCGAAGCAGTCACGCAGTCGAAAGCCTGCCCTGAGCGTAGCCGAAGGGGACCCCCACACTGCCGGTAGTTCCTGCGCTGCTTCCGGGAATTTTCCCAGCGCTTTCGACAGCATCGTGAGAACGCCTTGACGCGGCTCGGGTGCTACCGGCATCATCGGGGTCCTTCGACTTCGCATCACCTTCGCATTCGCGAAGCTAATGCTTCGCTCTGGATGACAAAACAAAATAGGCGGCTTCAGCGCCTGGCCTATTTTCCTTTTTAAAGGGGGTATCCCCCTCCCCCCTCTGATCTTTGGCCTCATCGAGTTAGCACGAAATTCCTCGCAAAATCCGCAGGACACAGGACTTAGAGGTCAAAATCTAGATAACCAGAAACTTAGGTTGAGCCGACGGGCGATAGGTTAACGTGCCGCACTGCCTCCGCTTGCATGATGGATGGATTGGGCTGTGGATGACAAGGTCGGATGTCACAAGTTCGTGAAACTTCAAAGACCCATCGCCATGTCATCCTGAGCGAAGTAACTGCTTCGCGAAGCGAAGCAGTTACGCAGTCGAAGGACCCCCGCACTGCCGGTAGTTCCTGTGCCGCTTCAGGGAATTCTCACGGCGCTTTCGACAGCATCGTGAGAATGCCTTGACGCGGCCCGGATGCTACCGGCACCATCGGGGTCCTTCGACTTCGCATCACCTTCGCATTCGCGAATCTGACGCTTCGCTCAGGATGACAAAACAAAATGAGCGGCGGCTTCAGCCGCACGAGATGATCCATGTCGATTGTCATCCTGAGCGAAGCCGAGACATTAGCGAAGCAAATGGCTCGCGCAGTCGAAGGACCCCGTGCCTGCTGGCGCAAGGACCGGCCTCGCAAGGAATTTCTACCGGGCGCTCATGCAGTGTTCGTGGCCCACAAGAGTTCTATTTCGGGAGCCGGGTGCCCACCCTTCTCGCGTTCCTGGCCAGAGGGTGGGGATCTTACCCCTGAACCTCCTTCACCCCGCACCCGCGCCCACGTAGAGCGGACGCCCCCGTCCGCTGCCCTTTGCCGAAGCCGGAAACGCCCTCAACCGAAATCCGCGACCGCGCACGGTGGAAGCGCGGCCCATCGCCATGTCATCCTGAGCGAAGTGGCTGCTTCGCGAAGCGAAGCAGTTACGCAGTCGAAGGACCCCCACACTGCCGGTAGTTCCTCTGCCGCTTCAGGGAATTCTCGCAGCGCTTTCGACAGCATCGTGAGAACGCCTTGACGCAGCCCGGGTGCTACCCGCACCATCGGGGTCCTTCGACTTCGCATCACCTTCGCATTCGCGAAGCTGACGCTTCGCTCTGGATGACAAAACAAAATAGGCGGCTTCAGCGCCTGGCTGTTTCCTTGTATTAAGGGGTATCCCCTCCCCCCTCTGATCTTTGGCCTCATCGAGTTAGCACGAAATTCCCCGCAAAATCCGCAGGACACAGGACTTAGAGGTCAAAATCTAGATAACAAGAAACTTAGCTCGTGTCGAGGGGCGATGGATCCCTGCCCTGCACTGCCTCCGCTTGCATGATCGGTGGGTTGGGCTGTGGATGACAAGGTTGGATGTCACAAGTTTTGTAAAATAGTTCGCGCCGTTGTCGTGTGCTGCCTCGAGGTCCTCCCGCGCCTAGACTTACAAGTCGAATGTCGTCTGTAGCGGGCGAAGATCAAAAACCCCGCCCAAGCGAAGCTTGTACGGGGCACCCTCGCGAGCAAGAAAGAATTTCGGCTGGGCCACCCGCCCGTCGCTTAATCTGATTCAGTCGACCGATTACTCAGGGATTGAAGGGACCCTCTCCTAGGCGCGAACGTACAATTGAAGTCGTGGAACGCATAATCTCGGTTATCGAGGAAAGAGGACTTTTTACAGAGGAGCTTGTCGAGTGCTTCGCGTTGCACTCACCACTTGTCAGTGTGAATAAAGCACGCGAAGAATTACAAGCTGCGCTCGACGAGCAATCCTACGAGCAGCCAATCCACGACAGTGCCCTTTCTGCATTCAATTTTCTCGCAAGCGCTTCCTTGCGCGGAGAGTCAGTTTGCGATGAGATAGGCTGTCGCTTGCAGAGAGCTGCCCGTCTTGCTCGCTACGCTGCTCTATACTGCGATCGAGTCCTAGTGCCGATACAGTTCGTGCCCACTCACGAGCAGGATGAGATCGATACTCGATACGGATTCTGGAGGGAAGTCTCCACAGTGCTGGCCTTGCGCCCGCTGATTGAGGCTGGGATCATTTATCTCCTCCCATCATTCCTCAACTACTGTCCACATTGCATGCCGATCGTCGTACCCGAGCGGCCAGAGATCGATACCGTAGCAAGACGCCTTGTAGAAGAACACATTAGGGATTTCAAGCTGGTATATGAAGGCCGCGACGGTGGGGAACATCAGATTAGATTGGAGGGACCTGGTCAGTACCTTGAGCATGGTCGGTTGTACCGCGGGTATTCAAGGCGTCCAGCCTGGCTTCCGAAGGAACTCTGCCGGAAGGCAATATCCGGTGACGTGGAGTTAGCGCCCGAAGCTCTTAGACGGTCCGGAATGGTAGATGAGATTTTCAATGGTATCGCGGAGGATGCCACCCTTCAGCAGTTCTACGGGGCAAAATACGACACAAAGTACCTGACCGACCGTCTCGGCGAAGCGGAGTTCCTGAGCTCAATTAGTAGCGAGTTCGAGCTTGCGAAGCAGAAGCAAGCACTATGTGCGCATCTGGCGCATAGTATTCCATTGTTCTCAGAAGTGCCCATAGAAACCGTGGTTAAGATCCGCCGAGAAGATAATGAGGCATTCCAGCAGTACCGGTCGACGCTGGGAGAAATTATCAAGCGCTACGTCTCTTCAGACAAGCAGATTCGAACCCCGGAAGCGAAGGAGATATATTTCGACGAGCTTGAGCCTAGGCTAAGGGAGTTACAACGGCGGGCAAGATTTGAACGCCGAACCGTATTAAAGAAAGGGGTTCTCAAGACAGCGGCGACGACAGCCATGGTCGGACTCGGGATCTACTCCGGAATTCTTCCTCCACATTTGATCGAAATTTGTAAATCGATTGGAGGAGTCAAGCTCGCAGCCGACGTGGCAGAAATATTCGCCTCGATGGAGAAACACCCGCCTGCGATCCGCAATCACAACCTCTATTTCTTGCTCAGGGTTAAAGAGGAAGCAAATCGGTGATGTCCGAGAGGCTAGCGGTTACGACTGAGCGGGCTAACTCGGAAAAGCAGCGGAGTCTGTTGTTCATCGAATAAGGAAGCTGCTCAAAGCCCGCACTGTCGTCGTAACAGTAAATCAGCGGCTAGCCGATCCGTACCGTCAACATTGAGATGGATCCTCCATCGACACCTTCGATTGGAAAGGTTGCGATTTCACGTCGCTGCTCTATTTTGGCGCTTCGTCGCCAAACCGATTAGTGCATGGCTGTGGAGATAAGGTTTGCTCGCTTAAGCGAGCAAATCTAGAAGCAGGCCGGGCGTCACAGTTCGGCAACTGGAGAGTCTGCAATGCAGGAGCCGTTCGTTTCATTTCACAGACCAGAAGAACTACGCGCTGCACTGTGGCCTCCGACCTGGCCTCCAATCAGGGTCGACCCTAGCGCTGACATTTTTCAAACTCTGGTTGACAGGACCTAGGATGGGTTAGCTTCGTGAACATCTACGACGCCGAACTCGGCGCGAGGTACCTCAAAATTGCGAGAGGCTTGAAGTGACCCCCGGCCCCACCGGGGCACCGGAGCTATCAGATAAGTTGTGACATCTGACCTTGTCATCCACAGCCCCAACCGCCGATTATAGTGGCGGAGGCAGCGCAGCACTGTGGATCTCTCGTTCATGGGTAGAGCTAAATCCTTTGCGCCCAAGATTTTGTCCGTAACTTGTTGCAGCTCTAGGATTACTTGCCGTTTTCGCCGCAACATGATGATTCCAATGGATCGGGGGGGAGGGGGGCCCAGTTACGAAATGGTAAATAGGTTATTTCCCAAAGGGGAGTCCCGTGTAGAGCGGACGCCCCCGTCCGCCAAGAGTGTCGGCCACGGGAAATTGGCTCCCGCGTGGACAGGAGTCCGGAAACATTGGCACTTGTACAGATGGAAAGAAGCGGGCAAGAGTGCCCGCTCCACACAAGCCACCACGCAAGCAACTCGGTGCTAGTCG
>WNFG01000620.1_pt1 | contig 40841 bp, 40 predicted proteins | sample 5400431 | NCBI WGS metagenome assembly WNFG01 (sample SAMN13153346, study PRJNA577476) | soil metagenome | isolation source: 120 cm saprolite under Douglas fir tree site 2 hole 3 replicate 2 | place: USA:California | collected 2015-04-18
AGGGACGGTCCGAAGCGGATAGCGCGTCGTAAATGTCGCAAATGGTCATCATCTTGGCCTGGATGGGAATCTGATTCGAATTCAATCCGAAAGGATACCCCTTGCCGTTGAGTTTCTCGTGATGTGCGCGGGCAATTTCCGGGATGCCACGGAATTCTTCGGTCCACGGAATTTGCGCGAGAAAATTGAAGCTGTGCAGCACATGCGATTCGATCTGGCGGCGCTCGTCGGCGTCCAGGCTGCCGCGCGGGATGGACAGAAAACGAACTTCCTCGGAGGACAAGTACGGGCGCTCCGTTCCGCGGGGATCACGGTAGGTCTTGTGGGCGATTTCGTTCAACGTGTCAAAGTCGCTCGTTGGCAGTAGCGTCGGCTCGTTGGCTCTGGCGATGAGCTCCGCATAACGATCCAGTTCCCCCAGCAAACGCCGCGCTTCCTCATCGAGAAGGCCCAAGCGCTTCTCGGCTTCCTTGCGCGAGAGGGAGAGCAGCGCTTCCACTTTTTGCTGCGAGACGCGCGCTTCAATATCGCGGCGGATGTAGTCGAAGCGATCTAGCACGCGCACGAACTGCAGCGGATAAAGCTTCTTCGCCTTGATCAGCAATTCTTCGCGCACGCCGACTTTGCCGAAATCGTGCAGGAGCGCGGCGTAGCGGATTTCCTTCATCTGCTCGCGGGAGAAGCGCAGGTCGCCGTAAGGCCCGCGCGCCTCGCGATCGATCGCCTCCGCCAGCGCCACAGTCATCCGGCATACGCGATGGGAATGGCCGGAGGTCGTGGGATCGCGCTGTTCGATGGCCTTCACTGCGGCGTTCACGAATCCATCGAAGAGGTTTTCGATTTCCTGGTACAAACGCGAATTCTCATAAGCCACGGCGGCCTGTGATGCCAGCGAAAGCGCCAGCCGCACGGCTCGCTCTGGAAATGCGCGTACCCAGCGGCGCACCGTCGGGGCCTCCGTTAGCCGCGCCTTTGGGTTGCGCTTGCAGTTGATCAGCTGCAGCACGCCCAGTACTTCGCCCTTGCCGTTTTTCATCGGCAGCGCGATCAGCGAACGTGTCCGGTAAGCGGCCTCCTGATCGAACGACGAATTGAAATGAAAGGGGCGCGACTTGGGAATCCGGTAGGCATCGGCGAGTTCGATCACCTCAGCATGCAGCGCGCAATATCCTGCGATGGACTCTTCCGTCAGCGGGAGGGTGTGCTCGCTAAATGGAAATTGCACGCTGTCGTTCTGGATCAGCTTGAAGCGCAGCCGCGGCAGTCGCAAGGTGCGGTCCGCCGTATCCAAATCCCTCTCGACCAGATAGAGCGAGCCGGCATCCGCCGCGGTAATCTCCCGTGCTTTTCTGAGGATGAGATCGAGAAGCAGCCCGACATCTCGCGTTTCGGAAAGCGCAATTCCAATACGGTTCAACTCTTCCAATTCGCGGGTGGCCTGGGTAGCGCTGAGCGCTGCGCGACTGGGGCGCGGGTTGCGCGGAAGCAGCGGTTTCTCAGTTCCACTCATAAAGGACGGGTGTTGAGCCGCAGAGACAGGGCGCTCCGCGCGAACCGAGAGTATAGCGGAAGCAGCTCAGCGAGGCACGGAAAGCATGAACGGCCAGGACATCCGTAACATCCAGAAACCAAAGGGGATGGCTAGGTCTCGTCGCGCGATGTAGCGAATCAGCGAGTAATTAGTAGGGTTCAGAGCCTTTCGCCCCTGTTGCGGCTCTGTTAGGTTGAGTAGAGGAATGCGCGGTACAGGTGTGGGCGGGGTGTACTCTGCCAGCAGCTATGGGAGCTAGTGTGAGAATCGTGAGCGGCGGCGTGAGCGATGTAGGCCGCGTCCGCACAAACAACGAAGACTGCTTCCGAATCGTTACGCCGCTAAACCTTTTTGTACTTTCTGATGGCATGGGCGGCGAAGCGCATGGTGAAGTCGCCAGCGCTCTCGCGGTGGAGACCCTCGTCAAGCATTGCACCGACGCGGAGATGAATCCAGCTGCTCCATTTTACGGTCAACAGCACCCTGGCTTGAGCGGCAAAACGAGACGGCTTGCGAGCGCCGTCCACCTGGCCAACAGGAGCATCTTTAAATCGGCGGAAGAACATCCGGAACAGCAGGGCATGGGTGCGACGATGACTGCCGTGTGGATTGACGGCTCGAAAGTAAGCATTGCTCATGTTGGTGACAGCCGCGCCTATCTTTTGCGTGTTGGCAGCTTGCTGCAGCTCACCCAGGATCATTCTCTGGTGGCCGAACAAGTGCGGCGAGGCATCCTGACCGCGGCTGAAGCGGAAGAGAGCGATATGCAGAGCGTGCTGCTGCGCGCGCTAGGCGCGCAGCCGGAAATCGAAGTGGACGCCGAAGAGCAGATGCTTATGCCGCGCGATGTCTTGTTGCTGTGCTCCGACGGTCTGACGCGCATGGTGACTGAGCCGGAGATCGCCGGCACCCTTCAATCTGAAATAGATCCGACCAAGGCGTCGGAGAAGCTGATAGCGCTCGCTAATGACCGCGGTGGCGCGGACAACATCACCGTGGTTGTCGTGCGCCTCGAATCGGATTCCAAGGGATGGTTTTCGTGGCTGCGCCGCGGGGCGCCGAAAGAAGCAAGCGGAAACGGTTCCGCTGGAGGGAATTGAGATGCCGAAGCTCAGCCTCATGTTTGAAAATAAAATCGTGCAAGAGATGCCCGTTGGCAGCCGGCCGGTAACCATCGGTCGCTCGCCGGACAACGATTTGTCCGTCGATAACCTCGCCGTGTCGAATCATCACGCAAAAGTCTACTTTGAGGCCGGCCGGCTGGTCATCGAAGACCTCGACAGCCTGAACGGCACGTTTGTCAACGATCTGCGCATCGAGCGCGCCACATTGCACGACGGAGACAAGATTCATATCGGCAAGCACCACATCAAGGTGGATACCAGCGGCGATGCGCCCGTGCCCTGGGACACCGGGCGCAAGACCGCCGCTCCACGCATCAACGAGACCATGGTGCTGGACACTAAAGAGCGCCGCCAAATGCTGCTGCAAACTTCCGCCATGGGCGAATCCATGCAGTTTGCCTCCTCGCGCATGAAGGTGCCCACTCTCGTGGTGTTGAATGGAAGAACGGATCAGAAGGAATACGTCCTGACCAACAAACTCACGGTTATCGGAAAATCCACCATGGCCACGGTTCGGGTGAAAGGTTGGTTCAAGCCGCAGATGGCCGCGCAGATCAATCAGCGTGATGACGGCTTTTATCTCGGCCCCGGCGACAAAGTGCCGACCATAAATGGCTCTCCCATTCAAGGCCCCGTGCGGCTCAACGACGGCGATCTCATCGAAGTCTCCGGCGTGCGGCTGAACTTCATCTTCCGCGAGTAGCGCGCGATACGCGATGGCAGCTCCGTCAGAGGGGTTCTGGCAACGGCGGGGCGTTTTCGGCCTCTACGAACTTCTGCAATCGTGGTGGCAGCATCGTGTTTCCTTTCTCCTCAGCCTTTCGATCACCATCTTCGCCCTCTTCCTATACGTTTTCACGTTTATTGGCGAGCGCCCGACGCCGATTTTCGAATTTATCCAGCGGCTTGAGCTCGCCACTCTGGATACCCGCTTTCGATACCGCCCTCAGCGCTATGCCCATCCGGATCCGCGCATCGTCGTTATTGACATAGACCAGCGCGCACAGGAAGTCCTCGGCCGCTGGCCTTTCTCCCGCATAAACTTCGCCAAGACGCTGGACGTTTTGCATGACGACGGCGCAAAAGTAGTGGGATTCGACATCACGTTCAGCAAACCGGATCAGTCCGCGGCGCCCATCCACGCTCTCTGGGCTGAATTGGAGGCCCGGCGAAAGCGGGGAGAAGCGGTCGACGCCAAACTTTCTGCGGAAATTCTGCGGCTCGCCGCGTCTTTTGATGCGGACAAGCGATTCGCGACTTCGATCCAAAACTTTGGCCCCGTCGTCCTCGGCAACTATTTCCTCTTCACGGATGCCGACCTCCGGGGAATGGAAGCTTCCGCCCTCGACGCCTATGCCAACCAGATTGCTTTCTTCGCCTACCCGCCGGCGCATCCACTTCACCCCGAATCTCAAAAACAGGAAAAGGCCGGAATGCTGGAAGCCTTCGCGAATACGAATCTCTTGCCTCAGGGAGCCGAAGCCAATCTTGACCAACTGACATCGGCCCTCAACGGCGATTACTCCTGGACGGGTTTCTTTAACGCACCGCCGGACGCGGATGGAATCGTGCGTAGGGCATCACTGGTTCTCCCCTATGGACGCACCAAGAATCCCGACGAATGGGACATTTACCCTTCACTGGATCTCATGACGGCTCGCGCGTACTTCGGCCCTCCGGCCCAAGACATGAACCTGATCTATGGCCCCCAGGGAATCGTCGAAATTCGCTTCGGCAAGGCGCAGCTTCTTCATCCCGACGGCCGCGGCCAGATGATGATCAACTATCAGGGGCCCGCCAGTACGTTCACGCACTATTCCATCATCGATGTTCTGCAGAAGAATTTTTCTCCCGGCACTTTTCAGGGGAAAGTCATTTTGATTGGAGCCACCGCTACCGGAATCGGCGATCTTCGCGGCACTCCCTACGGCGGCACGACTTATCCCGGGGTCGAGATTCATGCCAATGTGATTGACAACATTCTGAATCAGCGATTCCTGAAGCACGGCTTTCGCCAAGTGCTCGCCGACGGCCTTTTGATCTTGTTTTTTGGCATTCCACTCGGGATTTGGATGGCACTGGTTTCACCGCGCTGGATGTGGTTCGGTGTTTCACTGCTTTTACCCATGATCCTGATAAATTTTTGGGCCTTTCTGCATGGTTGGTGGCTCAATTTGCTGGTCCCGGCGCTGACACTCTCCACAAATGTTCTCCTCGTCTCCTTATACCGCTCGCTGTTCGAAGAAAAGGAAAAGCGCCGTGTACGCGCCGCCTTCGGCCAGTACCTCAGCCCCGAAGTGATCCGGCGCCTGCTTGTTAGTCCTCAGCTTGTCGAGCCGAGAAAAACCGACATCACGGTGATGTTCAGCGACATCCGCGGCTTCACCACTATCTCAGAAAAATTGGACGCCCAGGACCTGGCGCTCTTCCTCAACCAATATCTCTCGGACATGACCGGCCTCGTTTTCGAACACCACGGCACGCTCGATAAATACATCGGCGATGCGGTGATGGCGTTCTGGGGCGCACCGTTCGAAGAACCGGGGCACGCCGCCAGGGGCTGCAACACAGGGTTGAAAATGATGGACCGCGTCCGCGAGATGCAAAAGAAGTGGGAAGCCGAAGGCAAACCCCACCTGGACATCGGCATCGGCCTGAACACCGGCGTCGCCAGCGTCGGTAACATGGGCTCGGTCTTGCGCTACGGCTACACAGCTCTCGGCGACACCGTGAATCTCTCCTCCCGCCTCGAAGGGCTCAACAAAGACTACGGCACGCACATTCTGGTCAATGAAACGACCTATGCTGCGACCAAGGACGATGGCTTCGTCTTTCGCGAATTGGACCTGATCCGCGTAAAGGGCAAGCTGCAACCGGTGACAATTTACGAACTCATCGGCCGCGTGGGGCAGAATTCTGTCTATGGCACCCCGGAAGATGTGCGCGCGCGCATTTCTCTCTTCCAGCAAGCTCGCGAGCTCTACCGCCAGCGCCAATGGGCGGAAGCGCAGAAAACATTTCAGATTATTCTCGACAAGTGGCCCGATGAAGGCCCTTCACGCACCTACTGGAAACGGTGCCAGGACTATCTCTTCGACGAGCCATCCTCAGGATGGGACGGCGTTTTCACCATGACGCACAAGTAGCCACGACCTCGAAGTTCGTTCCCAATTCCCCCGCTTCTTCGCTCTCCTTCCATACCGATTCAGAGTCCAAATTGGATTGCAGCGATGCCCGTACCCTGTGCCAGAATGGCGGCATCCAATCGGTTTGAAAATGAGAGGCACCTTCCGATGGCGCTCCCTAATCGATACAATTTGCGAGATTTAGGTTCTGGTGCGCATCTGATTTCTCTTCGATGGGGAATGCTCGACTGCGAGTCAAGAAGCAGGACGTACGGGCAATGCTCCAGGAGGCTTTGCATGCAAAGCATGACCGTACCCAAAGAAACGCCATCGCGAATCTAAGTAGAATCGCGACGCGGGAGTCCGCCGGCATACCCTCGCGCATCACCGATCGCTGCGCCGGCCCAAAGGAATGAAGTAACACCCTATGTGGATCGTTCGACTAGCGCTGGCGAGGCCTTACACCTTTGTCGTGATGGCGCTCGTGGTCCTTCTGCTGACGCCGGTAGTCCTCATGCGTACCCCGACCGACATTTTTCCCGATATCAATATTCCGGTCATCAGTCTCGTCTGGACCTACAACGGCCTGCAGCCCCAGGAAATGGAGCAGCGCATCACCTCCAACGTCGAGCGCGGCATCCAGACTCTGGTCAACGACGTTGAGCATATCGAGTCGCAATCGCTGAATGGCATCGCGGTCATCAAGGTTTACTTCCAACCCGGCGCAAACATTCAGACGTCTCTCGCTCAGACGACTGCAATCTCGCAAACGTTCCTGCGGTTCTTGCCGCCGGGAACGACTCCACCCTTGGTCATTATTTACTCGGCTTCCACAGTGCCGGTCATTCAAATTGGCCTGACGAGCGAAACTCTCAGCGAGCAGCAGCTCTTCGACTACGGCAATAATTTCATCCGCACCCAGCTTGCCACCGTTCCCGGCGCGGCAACACCCTTTCCCTACGGCGGCAAGCAGCGCGTCGTCAGCGTGGATATCGATACGAAGGCCCTCCAGGCAAAAGGACTCTCCGCAGTTGACATCGTCAATGCCGTGAATGCCCAAAACCTGATCCTGCCCACGGGAACGGCGAAACTGGGCCCGCTTGAGTACATGGTTGAGATGAATGGCAGTCCGCAAACCGTCAACGAACTCAACGATTTGCCGGTAAAGACCGTCAACGGCGCAACGATTTACATGAAGGACGTTGCTCACGTCCGCGACGGCTTTTCTCCGCAGACCAACATCGTTTTGTCCAATGGCCAGCGCGGCGTGCTCATGAGCATCTACAAAACGGGCGGCGCTTCGACCCTTGATATCGTCGACCGCGTAAAGAAGATGCTCGACTACAACAAGGGTTCACTCCCGGAAGGGCTGCACATCTCCACCTTTTTCGACCAGTCGCTCTATGTCCGCGGTTCCATCCAGGGCGTTATCCGTGAGGCGATCATCGCTGCATGCCTTACGGCGATTATGATTTTGCTCTTCCTCGGAAATTGGAAGAGCACTCTGATCATTGCCATCTCGATCCCCTTGTCGATTCTTGTCAGCGTTCTCTGCCTGAGCGCTCTCGGCCAGACCATTAACATCATGACGCTGGGCGGCCTCGCGCTCGCCGTCGGCATTCTGGTGGATGATGCTACCGTCGAAATTGAAAACATCAATCGCAACCTGGCCATGGGCAAGGAAACCGTTCAAGCGATCCTGGACGGCGCCCAGCAAATCGCCGTGCCCGCTTTTGTCTCCACGCTCTGCATTTGTATTGTGTTCATCCCCATGTTTTTCCTGTCAGGAGTTGCCCGGTTTCTATTTGTACCGCTCGCGGAAGCGGTGAGTTTTGCCATGCTGGCTTCCTATATGTGGTCGCGGACCATCGTACCGACGCTGGCAATGTATCTGCTGAGCTCCGAGGACGAATATCACTCCGAAGAACATATCGGGGAGAAGATGGGCTTCTTCCGGCGCTATCAGCAGGGCTTTGAAAGGGGCTTTGAGAGTTTCCGCGAGGGATATCGGCGGGCTTTGCGCACTGCGCTCCATTCGCCTAGGCTTTTCGCCTTATGTTTTCTGGCGTTTTGCGGTTTCTCTCTCTTGCTTATCGGCGTTCTTGGCCGCGATTTTTTCCCCAAAGTGGATGCCGGTCAGATCCGTTTGCATATGAGAGCTCGCACGGGGCTGCGTATTGAAGAAACGGCGCGTCTCGCCGACCAAGTCAATGGCGTCATCCGAGAGACCATTCCAAAAGACGAACTGACCACGGTCCTCGACAACATCGGCCTGCCCTACAGCGGCATAAATCTTACCTACAGCAACGCGGGAACGATCGGGAGCTCCGATGCGGAAATCCTGGTTCAACTGAAAGAAGTCCGCGGCAAGCCGACCAGCATGTATATCAACGACTTGCGTCAAAAACTCCCACAGCGTTTCCCGGGCGTGCAATTTTTCTTCCAGCCGGCGGACATTGTCACGCAAATTCTGAATTTCGGAACTCCCGCACCCATTGATGTGGAAGTGACCGGCATGAACCAGCGCGGAAATTATTTGATCGGCGAAAGGCTCGCTAACCAGTTCCGTCACATTCCGGGTGCCGTGGACGTGCACGTCCAGCAGGCCTTTGACAATCCCACGCTTTTTATGCAAATCGACCGGGCACGCGCCCAATCGATTGGCATGCAGTCTCGTGACGTTGCGCAAAACGTTCTCGTTTCTCTCAGCTCCAGCTTCCAGACCAATCCCGCTTTCTGGCTCGACCCCAAGAACGGCGTGGAATACAGCGTCGCTGTGCAGGAGCCGCAGTATCGCGTGGATTCCTACCAGGCGCTCCAGAACACTCCGATCAGCGGAAGTGCTCCGGGCGCCAAGCCTCAAATACTTGGGAATCTTGTGCAAACACGGACAACAGCACGGCCCGCCGAAATCTCGCATTACACGACGCAACCGATGATCAATGTCTACGCAGCGGTGGAAGGCCGCGACCTCGGCGGCGTCGCTGACGAAGTGGAAAAGCGCGTGCAAGCCATCGAAAGGGATTTGCCAAAGGGCAGCCACATTGTCACTCGTGGCCAGGTCCAAACCATGAAGAGTTCCTTCACAGGTCTTGCCTTTGGATTGCTCGGGGCCATCGTGCTCGCGTATCTGCTGATTGTCGTGAACTTCCAGTCGTGGCTGGATCCCTTCATCATTATTACGGCATTGCCCGGCGCCCTTGCGGGAATTTGCTGGACGCTGCTGCTTACCCATACAACGCTGAATGTACCTTCGCTGACAGGCGCGATCATGTGCATGGGCGTAGCGACCGCCAACAGCATCCTGATGGTTTCCTTCGCTCGCGAGCAGATGGATGAAGGAAAGAACGCCCGCGATGCCGCTATCGAAGCGGGCTTCGTGCGCATCCGCCCGGTGCTCATGACTGCCCTGGCCATGATCATAGGTATGGTGCCGATGGCCGTGGGCCTCGGAGAAGGCGGTGAACAAAACGCGCCTCTGGGACGCGCCGTAATCGGCGGCTTGATTTTTGCTACCTTTGCGACGCTCTTCTTTGTGCCTTGCGTTTTCTCATTGATTCACGGACGAAGGCAGCGGAAAGCGGCACAAGATGGTTCACCAGCGGCTGCAACGATTTGAGATTGTTCGACGTGGAAGCAAAGAGCAAGATTAGGCGATGATGGAAGGCGGAGTCTAGATGGAGTCTGAGTCTCACGAGCATTCGCACAGGAAGGGCGGCCGGCTCTTCATAATCCTTTTCCTCGCGGTCATCGTACTGGTGGCCCTTGGCGCATTGACGTTGTTCCAGCGCCGGACGCAGTATCAGGCCCTCGCAAAGGAAACGGAAGCGCTGGCGATTCCTACGGTAGCCGTATTTCATCCGGCAACCGAATCGGCAGAGGAGGATCTCGTCCTTCCCGGCACGATGCAAGCGTACGTCGAGTCGCCAATCTACGCACGCACCAGCGGCTATTTGAAGAAATGGTACCGCGACATTGGCAGCCGGGTCCGGCTAGGGGAATTGCTGGCGGACATTTACACTCCCGAAGTGGATCAGCAGCTGATGCAAGCCCGCGCCGATCTTAACACCGCAAAAGCAAACGCTCGCCTCTCTGAAATCACGGCGACTCGATATACAGAGCTCATCAAGACGGATGGTGTCAGCAAACAGGAAGTAGACAACGCCAATGGGGATTTCGAGGCCAAAAAAGCCATCGTGCAATCTTCAGAAGCCAACGTGAGGCGGCTCGAAGAACTCGAATCGTTCAAGCATATTTACGCGCCGTTCAGCGGGGTCATCACGCGGCGCAACGTGGACACCGGCACGCTGATCAACGCCGGCAATGGCGGCGCTTCGCAACAGCTCTTTTTCTTGGCGCAAACGGATCCCCTTCGCGTTTATGTAAGCGTCCCCGAGACCTATGCTACCTCGATTCACGCGGGACTCAGCGCGTACTTGGAACTCACGCAATATCCCGGGCAAAAATTCCAGGGCAAAGTTGTGCGCACCGCCGAAGCCATCGATCCGGGCACGAGAACCTTGCTCACCGAGGTGGATGTGCCGAATCACGATGGTGCGTTGCTTCCCGGCGGTTACGCACAGGCGCACCTGCAGGTAAAGGTGACTGGATCGCGGCTGGTCGTGCCCGTGAACGCCTTGCTGTTTCGCTCGGAAGGGCTTCGCGCCGTGGCCGTGGATGCCAATCATAGAACGCATCTCAAGCAGCTTACGATCGGCCGCGATTACGGCACCACGCTCGAAGTTCTGCAGGGCCTCGACGCAAGCGACTGGATTGTGCTGAATCCCGCGGATTCGCTCGAGGAAGGCCAAGAAGTTCGCGTGAAGGAAACCGCCATGACGGCTGCGCCAGGTCAGCCCGCTCCGGCTCCCGGCTCTGCACCGGGGACAAGAAAACAATAATGGCGCATTCGATGCGATTCTCTGCGCTGTGCGGCTTGGCCGCGTGCATCCTTGCGTGCGGCTGCACCGTGGGTCCGAAGTACCAGCGCGCAACCGCGTCCGTGCCCGCCAAATGGGACGTTGCGGAGCCTTGGCGCGAGAGTGCACCGAAAGATGGCGTGGCCAAGGGCGAATGGTGGAGCGTTTTCCGCGACGACGATTTGAGCGCACTGGAAAAGCAGGCGCTCGATGCAAACCAGACTATCAAAGTCGCGGCGGCGCGGCTGGAACAGGCGCGGGCCTCCGCCGCAGTGCAAATCGCAACGCAATTCCCTACTCTCTCCACTTCTCCCAGCGTGCAGCGCCAGCGGCTCTCCGGTAGTCGTCCTGCGAACAGCAATTTCCCCGTGAAGTCCCCGGTATCGCAAACCAACAACATTCTGCCGTTCATAGTCGGCTACGAAGTGGATTTGTTTGGGCGCCGTCGGCGAAATATCGAAGCTGCTCAGGCGTCTTACCAGGGGACTGCGGCCGCTCTGGAAAATGTCCGCCTGGTGATCACCGCGGAGCTCGCGGGCGATTACTTCACGCTACGGCAGCTCGACACCGAGCTGGGGATCCTGAACCGTACCGTGGAAACTCTGCAAAAGGCGTTACAGTTGGTGGATTCGCGTCACAAAGGCGGCGTAGCCTCCGGGCTGGACGTCGCGCAAGAAGAAACCCTGCTGAATACTACTCGGACGCAAGCCATCCTGCTGCAACAGCAAAGAAAACAATTTGAAGACGCCATTGCGGTTCTGGCGGGAAAACCTGCGCCCGATTTTCACATTGCCAGCAAGGAATTGAATGCGGAACCTCCCGCGCTGGACTCCGGGCTGCCGTCCGACTTGCTGGAGCGCCGGCCGGATATTGCTGAAGCCGAGCGTCAAATGGCTGTCGCGAACGCGCAGATCGGAATTGCGAAGGCAGCATATTATCCGTCGCTAAATCTATTCGGAAATGGCGGCTGGCAAGCGGCGGACATTGCCAAGCTTGCAAACGTGCAGAGTACTTTCTGGGCGGTGGGCGCGAATGTGGCTGAGACGATTTTCTCGGGCGGCTCGCGCCGCGCGCAGGTGCAATTCGCCAAAGCGGGCTATGACGCAAGCGTGGCTTCCTACCGTGAGACGGTGCTCAATGCCTTCCGCGAAGCGCAGGACGACATCACCGGCCTGACGGTACTCAATCAAGCCAAGCAGTCGCAGCAGCAAGCCGTCGACGCCGCGCGGCGCACGCTGGATATTGCCAGCAACCGGTACAGCGGCGGGCTGGTGAGTTATTTGGACGTGGTGAATGCCCAGCAGAATTTGCTGAACAACGAGCAGGAACTGGCCGTCATTCAAGGCCAGAAACTCGTGACGAGTGTCCTGCTGATCAAAGCGTTGGGTGGCGGCTGGGATGCGTCCAGCCTCTCCGCGGTGCACGTAAAGTCCAAGCTAATAGATGTCGTCGCGCCCTGATCGCGCGCTTCCTTACATTCGCTCACGGATTGCTGGTATCGTGCGGTGAGATCACCCGCCCGTATTCAGAAGCGCGACTCAAACGGTCGAACATGCGGTAGGCTGCAGTCGAGATTCGAACGATAGCGTCCCCGCCATCCCGTTCGCGGCGAAGATAGGTCGTCATCACACTGATGACGAACGGCCGGCTGCCAGTGAACACAATCCCCGAATCATTGCGAACACCTTCCAGTTCGCCGGGTTTGTTCGCAACGCGAAGATCCTCGGGCAACTCCCGCGGGATATAGCTCTCCTTATGAACGCTGAGCAATTTGAAGAAGTCCTCCGTAAACTGTTTGTTCAACACCTTGCCGCGATAGAGAGCTTCCAGCAGCAGCATGAACTCGCGAGGCGAGGCGAGGTTCTCACGCCCTTCTCCAGCGGCTTTCAAATCCATCATCTTCCGCCGCAATCGCGTGTGCGTGAGCCCGACAGAATCGAGCAGCGCGTTCACATTTTCCATCCCAACGCGATCAATGATGATGTTGGTGGCGGAATTGTCGCTCACGGAGATCATTAGTGCCGCGACGTCGCGAATCGTCAGGCGCGTTGTGCCGGGAGTCAGCGCTTCGGCAATGCCGCTGCCGCCGACGAGGTCGCTCTGCTGCAAAGTGTAGAGATCCGTGAGTTTCAGTTTGCCTTGCTGCGCCTGGCGGTACAGCTCGGCCAGGATCGCAATCTTGATGGAGCTGGCAGTGGGAAGCACTTCATCGGCATGGAACAAATATTTCTTCCCGGTGGAAAGATCGAGGATGGCCACCGCAAGCACGCCGTCAAGGTTGTGATCCACATCACTGATGGTTGCTTCCAGTTTTTGCCACAAAATCTGCTCTTTTTCTCTAGGGGCGCTATCTTGCGAAGCTAGTTGCGCGCGGGACGCCCTCGGCAAGAAAGCGCATATAGCGACAAACAGGGCGAAACAAAACATTCGTTTGATCACGTTGACCTCCCGGTCGGCGCGATTATAAGGCGTAAGAGCGGCAAGAACGCATTTCAACTGCAAGAAACTTGTAGCGTCCCTGTTCTGCCGGACAGCCGTGCCTAGTTTGGAACGCAAACCTCTCAATCCTGGCTTGAGCGGCCATGCAAGCACGACAATAGAAAAAGGCACCCGCATAGCCTGCGGTAAGCCGCACCGGCGATGATCGGATGAGGCAGTCTGAAAAGGCCGGTCGGCAACGCAATCTTTGGAGAGAAGACTTATGCGCAAAATCATTGCTGGGACACTGTTTATGGCGTTGGCCGGGACTTTGACAGCCGCGACACCCCGACAGGACCGGGACGACCATCGCGACCGCGATGACCGCCACGACAACGGCAAGCACAAAGACCGGGAGAAGCACGAAGACCGCGACGACCGCCACGACCATGGAAAACACAAGGGCTGGTACAAGCATGGGGACCGCGACGACTACCAGGATTGGGACGACGATCACGATCGCATCCGGCCAGGACGCGCCTATCCGTATGGGCGGTACGGGCACGTAAGAGAAGTCTTTGTAGCGCGGCGGATCGATTACCGGACGCGCCGCGTAGTGCTCTTTGACAATTCCAACTGGGTTGTTGCCTCCTACGACCTGGATCGCTGCCGCGATTGGGAATGGGACCGCGATCGGGTGTACGTCTATGACGACGATCATCACCCGGGATGGTATTTGCTCTTCAACGCGCGGCTGGGGCGGACCGTGCACGTCGAATATTTCGGCGTTCGCTAGAAAAGCCAAGCTGTCAAAAGTCGTTCGGAGAAGTAGTTATTCGGTGCGGACAAGGCCAGGTTGCTCTGCCCGCTTCTTTTTGTACCCATGTGCGCCGCAATAACCTCACGGCGGAAAACGGCTATATCAAACCTCAAAGATTGTCGAGGAAGAATTGCGTCACGCGCTGCATCAGGATGCGGCGCGCAGGCGGGTCGCTCACCCCGTGGCCGCGGCCGGGGAAGGCTAGAACTTCAACGTACTTCCCTGCCTCGATGAGCTCGTTGATGACAGTAAGAGTGTTGGCGAAGTGCACGTTGTCATCGCCGGTGCCGTGCGCGATCAGCAGTTTACCCTTCAGCTGCGCGGCATATTTCAACGGTGAAGAATCCCGATAGCCCTTTTCGTTTTTCTGGGGCATCCCCAGGTAGCGCTCGGTGTAAATGGAATCGTAGTAGTGCCAATCGGTCACCGGCCCTCCGGCGAAGCCCGCTTTGAAATCATCATCCGCTTCAAACATGGCGTGCAGCGTCATGTGGCCGCCGTAGCTCCATCCCCAGATGCCGATGCGGCTCGTGTCGACATACGGAAGCGACTTCAGATATTGCACGCCATCACGTTGATCGGATAGCTCTTGCGCGCCGAGGCGCAAATGCAATGGCGTTTCGAAAACATGGCCGCGGCCCGCCGACCCGCGATTGTCCAGCAGGAAGATGATGTATCCCTTCTGCGCCATGAGTTCATGCCACAAGAAGGTGGACCCGCCCCACGCGTTGTGCACCACTTGCGCGTGCGGACCGCCGTAAGTGCTGACGAGTACCGGATACTTTCTCTGCGGATCAAAATTCGGTGGCCTGATGATGCTGGCGTTGAGCAACACGCCGTCACCGGACTTGACGGTGAGAAATTCCGCCGGCGACAGATGGTAATCCGCGAGCTCCGCCACATGGTTCTCATTGATCCGCGCGATGCGTGAGCCATCCGTGCGATAGAGGTCCTGGCGTGGCGGAGCTGCGGTATTCGAGTAAGTGTCATAGAAAGTGGCCGCGTTAGGCGCGAGGACCGCGTCATGCGTGCCTTCTTCCTTGGTGATGCGTGCAAATCTGGTGCCATCGAGACCAACGCGACACAGGTGACGCTCGAGAGATGACTTCTCCGTCGCCGTGAAATACACCGTGCCCTTGGATTCCTCAACCGCGTTCAGCGAAGTAACTTCCCACTCCCCTTTGGTGATTTGTCCAAGCAGCTTGCCCCCGAGATCATAGAGATAGAAATGCCGGTATCCGGTGCGTTCGCTGGACCAGAGGAAGCGCTTGCCATCCTTAAAGAAATAAAGATCGTCGCTGACATTGACCCAATGGGGATCCTGTTCGCTGAGCGCTGTTCGTGTCTTGCCCGTGGCGGCATCGGCAATCAATAGATCGAGAGTGTTCTGTGCGCGATTGAGACGCTGGATGGCGATGTGCTTCGAATCGTTCAACCAATTCACGCGAGGAATGTAAATATCGGTCTCGGCCCCGATATCCAGGGCGCGCGGTTCGCCCCCTTGCACGGAAACAACCAGGACGCGAACAACAGGATTCGCGCCGCCGGCGACCGGATAACGCTCCAGTTCAGCTTCCCCACTCGGAGAAGCAAAATCGACCAGCGGATATTGCGAGACTTTGCGCTCGTCCATCTCCAGATAAGCAATCGCCGAGGAATCCGGCGACCACCAGTAGGCGGTCTTGATTTCCAGCTCTTCGGGGTAGACCCAGTCCAGTTCGCCTTTGCGAATCTCTTCGGTCCCGCCTTGAGTAATCGCGCGTTCTTTGCCGTCAGCAAGATTCACGAGCCAAACATTGTGGTCGCGGACAAAACTTGTGAATTTTCCGTCGGGAGAAATCTTGGGATCAGCAATGGTCGCCTTGCCCGAAACCAGCGTGCGCGCAGCTTGCGATTTCAAATCGAGCCATGCAAGCGCCGTCGGGCCTTGATACAAAATGCCCACGCCATCCGGCGCCCACTGATACTGCGCAGGAGCACGGCGGCCGAGACCCGTCGCCTGCGTGGGTTTCGAACTATCCGCAGGAAGGATCGATTCCAGTTTGTCGGCCGCAACAAGAATCCGGCGCTCTCCAGAGGCAGCGTCCATGGTCCAGAGTTCTGTTTTGGTTTCTTTCCCTGTCCCCTTGGTTTCGAAGTAGCTGAGCTGCTTCCCATCGGGAGTCCACGTGAGCCCGCGCGTCAATCTTCCACTCAGGCTCGGCATGGAGTAAATACGCTCCACGGTGAGAGCTTTTCCGGAGGTGGCCGATTGTTGCGCCGCAGAAGGAGACGCGAAGAACCCGAAAAGAAAAAGAGCGGTCAGAAATGCTGGCGAGCAACAAATGCGGCGCCACCGGTGCATGCGATCCTCCTGAGAACGGACGCTAGTTTAAGCTGGAGCGCCGCGCATCACAAACCCTTGGGAACAACTTAACCAGGAGGCCAGCGGAAATCACGGCCGCCGAGCAGATGTAAATGCAAATGGAATACAGTCTGGCCGGCGCCTTCGCCGCTGTTCAAAACGGTTCGGTACCCATCGAGAAGATTCCGTTCGCGGGCGAGTTGCGCGGCCACCAGCTGCAGTTTCCCCAGGATCGCTTGATCTTCGGGCGCGGCGTGGGCCAGAGATTTGAAATGTTTGCGCGGACAAATCAGGATGTGCGTGGGAGCCTGTGGGTTGATGTCTTCGAAGGCAAAAAGATCAGGATCTTCGTACACCATCTTCGATGGGATCTGCTTCGCGGCGATCTTGCAGAACAGACAGTTCGCGCTCACTGGTTTCCTCCGGCGGGCATGCCTTCATCCAGTCGCAGAATCATTGGCGTGAATCCCTCGCGGTCGCGGAGTTGTTCGCCAAATTGGCGTGCGGCATCTTCACCAGAAACTTTGCCGACGCGCACGCGATAGAAAATGCCATCCGGTGAATCATACTGCTGAATGAAAATCGGCGAGTAGGACACGGCGAGCCGCTCGCGCAACCGCTCGGCATTGGCGCGATCGCGGAACGCGCCAACCTGTACGGTGAAGAACCCCAAAGTGGGATCAACTCCGGGCGAAAGCACTTCCACGCGGACCGGCACAACGCCCGGTCCAACCGATTCTATTTCTCGGGCGGCGGCAAAAGAAAGATCGATGATGCGATTGTCCACAAAAGGTCCGCGATCCGTGATGCGAACAACAGTGGACTTGCCGTTGCCCATATTGGTGACGCGCACCATCGTTTCAAACGGCAACGTGCGATGCGCCGCCGTGAGTTTATACATGTCGTAGACCTCGCCGTTGGAAGCGCGCCGCCCGTGAAACGGCGCTCCATACCAGGACGCATTTCCTGCTTCCGTGTAACCGACGGGAGCAGGCACCGGCTTGTTGCGTTTCCGAGCGGCGGCAGTCGCCGGAGTTTCCGGCACATCGGTCGAGCGTTTCGCGGCCTCTTCCGCCGCCGCTGGCGTGCTTGAGGGCTGCGCCGGAGGCGGCTGGCGGCGGCTGATTACCGGCCTGCGCGAACCGCAGCCGGAAAGACCAACGTAAAGAATACAGGAAACACAGAGTACGCTGCGGAAAAAGGAAGCCGAACACAACGAGTGCTGGCTGCCACGAGGTCCGGAAAGAAAGGCCGAGTTCGCGGCACGTGCCTGTGCACGTATCGGTTCTCTCAAAACCCTCAAGGGCGTGCCCGCGTCATGAAGTTGGCGGATTCTGCGGTGATTGCGCGGCCGGCGGATTCTGGTCGTTCCGCGCGGTGCGCGCGGCGTTGCGCGCCTCGATCCACGCCGCCGCTTCGGTGAGTTTTTCGGAAACTTCGCGCAAAAACTTCGCCGTGCGCTTCTCGGTTTCTGGCGCGACCTCTTCCTTCACGAAACTCTTGACCCGCTTGAGCTCTTCGTCAACGCGCTTCCCAAAGTCTTCGAAATTGTGGATGCTCTTAATGCGCGAAAACTCTTCGTCAATGCGTTTGCCGAACTCTTCGAACTTGTCCATAGCCGGAGTACCCTCGGAAAAGCCGCCGCACCGAGTAGAAGTATAGCGACTTGGGTATTATAGGAACGCCCTTCGCGGGTCGCAAGGAGGAGAATTGCCCCTTCCCTATCAGTGGCAGATGCGCGTAGAAAAATGGAAGAGCGCCATGCGCGGATTATTTGGCGGCGGAGACGAGCGGCCGCGCCCGAAAATCTGTCCCGCCTGCGGAGCGCTGGTGGGAATCACCGCAACGCGTTGCCATGAATGCGGCACCAGCCTGCGTTTTTCTCTTGCGGCGCTGAGCAAAAAGTTCTCCGGACTATTTGGCGAACATGATTCCCCGGCGACATCGGCGCTGCTGGCCGCAAATTTTCTCATGTTCGGCGTGAGCTGGGTGCTAACCATGCAGGCAGGCGAAGCCGGCGGCCTTCGCACGCTTTGGGGAATGAGCGGCGCGGCATCTTATCGATTGGGGGCGAGTATTCCGTTCCAGGTGCTGCTCCTGGATCATCAATGGTGGCGGCTGGTTACGGCGATGTTCCTGCACGGCGGATTGATTCACATTGGCTTCAATATGATGAACCTGATGCAGTTCGGTCCGGCGTTGGAAGAGCTCTATGGGTCCGGACGCTACCTGTTTCTCTACGTGGTCACAGGAGCGTTTGGATTTTTGGCCAGCGCGTTAACGGTACACTTTTCCGTCGGGGCCAGCGGCGCATTGCTAGGGTTGATCGGCGCGATGCTGGCGATCACCACCAAACGCGGCGGCTCCTTCATGCGCGAATTGCGCTCCCGCTTAATCACTTCGGTGGTGATTCTGTTCATGATCGGTTTCTGGGGCGGTCTCGGCATCGATAATTCCGCTCACATCGGCGGCTTCGCCGTCGGATTTGTTTTGGGCAAGATTTACGCCGACCGGCAGCCGATGAACTCACGCGAAAGGCAGATAGCTTACGCGCAAGGCTGGCTTGCTGGTATCGTTGTTCTTGCGAGTTTCATCATGATGATTTTGCACTTCCGCGACCAACTTCCGTAGCAATCCCCGTGGCGTGCGCGGGCAGGGATTCTCCGTTTGCCACTCTCGGAATAACTCCATCGACTCGCGGGGAAAACTTTTGCACCGCTACTGTGGCAAATCCTGTACTCTGTCTTTGAACCGTCGCCCGTCATTTCTCATGGAACTACACTCCATCGTGATCGTCAGCTTGCACACTCCCAAAGAGAAAATATGGGGCGAGCTCCTCGCTATCAATCCGTCCGGAATCACGGTGCGGGGTATCGACCTTAATTCTTTTGACCATTTCATTCGCCAGCTCAATGAGCCGGACGGCGAGCGCATGGCCCTCCCCACGATTTTCTTCCCCATGAACCGCCTGGAACGCATCTCACTCGACGAACCCTCGGGATCGATTCCATCGATGGATGAGCTTTTCGCGCGCAAGATTGGCCGTTCGCTCACCGACTATCTCGCGCAATTCGCGTGACGGAGTTTCCCGGAACTGCGTTATCCTGAATCACAATGCAAGGCCGCATCTGGACAGTACCCAATCAAATTACGTTTCTCCGGCTCGGCTTTCTGCCGTTGTTTCTCATCCTCATGTCGTACGAGAAATACCGGTGGGCTCTGCTCGTGCTGGTCGTTGCCGGACTCTCAGATGGAATTGATGGGGTCCTCGCGCGCACTCTCAATCAGCGTTCTGCGCTCGGCGCTTATCTGGACCCCATTGCGGACAAGTTATTGCTCTCTTCTTCGTTCATCATTCTCGCCTTCAAGCATGAGATCGCTTGGTGGCTGACGATCTTGGTTCTCAGCCGCGACATTTTGATCCTGGTCGTGGCAGCGGTGATCCTGCTCGTTTCCGGTTATCGGCCGTTTCCGCCGAGCTTTCTGGGCAAACTCACTACCGCGTCGCAGATTGTTTTGGTTTTTGCACTCGTATTTGCCGCCGCGTATCCCAATGAAAGGCTGACGTACATCAATCACGTGTTGGTTTATGCGGTAACGGCAATCACGCTCCTTTCCGGCTTTCATTACTCGTTTTCGATGGCCCGCCGCCTCAGCTCTCCCTAAAGCCACCCAACAGTCGACAGTTCGCAGTCGATTGACCTCAGCCAGTGCGGGAGGAGGGACGCTATTTCGCGCGCTCGTAAGCTTGATTCAGCCACCACAGCGCGCCGCGCATATCCTCTTCTGAATTCACCTCAAACGAGTACCACTGAGCACCGGGCAATTTGTCTTCCGCATCAATGCGTGGTTCTTTAACGGCACGCCGCAACAAATCGGGTGGCATCGCTTTGATCTTAAACATAAGCGAATTTGGGGTTTTACTGCCGCGCGTGACGGGCAATGCCGCAAAGATTTTGGCTCGGCGATAGAAACTGAGAAAACCAAACATTGGCCGAGAGGTAATATTGGGCCAAGTGATCAGCTCCTGCCCCAGCATCGTCGAGAACTGTTTCATTTCTTCGCTGATGGGCGGAAGTTTTGGGCGCTTACGCTTCGTTCTTTTGCCTTTGATCGGCGAACTTTTTCGCATCGTTTTCTTTTCCCCGCGGATTGACGAATATCGAAAAGCTGCGCCTCGCCCTGGAAGGGCTGCGCTGCAGGTTATGTGGGCATGGGTTTGGGGCCGCCGGGCGGAACAAGGAGCTTGGGCTCCGTAAGCGATTGCACTTGTTCGAGGGTGGCGTCGGGAGCGAGTTCACGAAGGAGGGGGCCGTCTGAAGTAATGTCGATGACGGCGAGCTCGGTGACGATGTGGTCGACGACTTCGACGCCCGTGAGCGGGAGGGTGCATTTTTTGAGGATTTTGGGTTTGTTGTCGCGCGTGGCGTGCTCCATGGCGATGAAGACGCGCTTGGCTCCAGCGACGAGGTCCATCGCGCCGCCCATGCCTTTCAACATCTTGCCGGGGATGGCCCAGTTGGCAAGCGTTCCCTTTTCATCCACTTGCAGCGCGCCGAGAACGGTGAGATCGACGTGGCCGCCGCGGATCATGGCGAAAGAATCGGCGGAGGAAAAATAGGAGCTGCCGGGAAGCTCGGTGACGGTTTCTTTTCCGGCATTGATGAGATCGGGATCGACTTCGGATTCGAGCGGATAGGGACCGACTCCGAGCATGCCGTTTTCGGATTGCAGGATGACATCCATGCCTTTTGGGACATAATTGGCAACGAGCGTGGGCATGCCAATGCCGAGATTGACGTAGTAGCCGTCGCGGAGTTCGAGGGCAATGCGGCGGGCGATGCGTTCGCGTTTTTGTTCTTCGGTCATTCTCACGTCCCCATGACGAAGAAAAACATTGCCAGCGCCACCGGAAGAGCTAACTTCCATAGCTTGACGCGGCACGCGGCCGCTGCACCCGATAAGATAACAGCCGCACCCATGATCCTAAACCAGTCAAATCCGGTGGCCTTCGATTCCGGCGCACCCGGTAGGCAGTAAAATACTAAGTCAAACCAAAAGAAGGCCGAACAGAGCAGCCTGCTATAAGCAAACGTATTCCCCGCAAGCTTGGCTACTTTGTTGGGTCCGCCACCCGCAGCATTACTCGAGTTTGTTGGCACCTGAGTCATCGCTTTCAAGCTTTCTGTATCGTGCGGCGCTCGATGCGCTTTTGGTATTTGGAGCCCTGGAAAATGGCGTCGATGAAAATACCGGGCGTATGAATCTGGTTTGGATCGAGCTTGCCGAGGTCGACGAGTTCTTCGACTTCGGCGATGACATAATCGGCGGCAGTGGCCATCATGGGATTGAAGTTGCGCGCGGTCTTGCGATAGATGAGATTGCCCCAGCGATCGCCTTTCCACGCTTTGATGAACGCGAAGTCTCCGCGCAGGCCGCGTTCGAGGACGTATTGGCGACCGTCGAATTCGCGTGTCTCTTTGTTGTCGGCGACCATGGTGCCGTAGCCGGTGGGCGTGTAGAACGCGGGGATGCCGGCTCCTCCTGCGCGCAGGCGCTCGCTCAGCGTGCCTTGCGGATTTAGTTCGACTTGCAATTCTCCGCTCAGGACAAGTTGCTCGAATAGTTTGTTCTCGCCGACGTACGTGGAGATCATTTTCTTGACCTGGCGCTGCTGGAGCAGAAGGCCGATACCGAAATCGTCGACGCCGGCGTTGTTGCTGACGATGGTCAGGTCTTTCGTGCCTTTGCGGCGGACGGCGACGATGAGATTCTCCGGGATGCCGCAGAGGCCAAAGCCGCCCATGAGGATGGTGGCACCGTCGGCGAGTTTGGCGATGGCGGCGTCGGCGGAGGCGATGCGTTTGTCCATACAAGTGTCCCGGGTGTGCAGTTTACTTCATCCGGGAGAGAAGCAGGAAGGCACCACTATTCCAGAGCAAGGCGACTCGTGACTGGTGACTCGTGGAAGAGAGATCCCGGGGTCGCGATGCTTGCTCAGGACAGATTCCCTCACCAGAAATCTGGTTAACCATAACACTCCCCTCCCCCCTTGTTTTTCATAAGTCTATCATTACTAACGGAAATCTTTGTTTTGATAGACTTTTGCAAGTGTTGATTCTAAAAGACTTGCATGGCACCAAAATTGCGCGGAAGGGGCTAAAAATCAAGTATTCCCTACTGCTAGACAGCACACCGGTTATAAAAATCAAGGCCAATTTCTCGGGAGAATTCGCCTCGGGGTTTACATCCCGGCCATCCTTTGTGGTTAGAAAGATGCTTTGTAAATTGAAGAAAAGTGTTGTGAAATAATCCCCGGCATGAATACTCCAGGAATGATTCGCCGGATGCTACTGATCTTTTTGATTTCCGCGTGCGTTCTTGCTGCGCAGACGCCGAGCGGGCAGGAACAGCCGGAATTTGTGAAGCAGGGCCAGGCGTTGGCGCGCGAGGGAAAACTGGAAGAAGCGCTGGCGCTGTACCGGAAGACTTTGCAGGACGCGCCGAATTCGCAGGCGGCAAACAATGGGGCGGGCGCCGTGCTGGATCTGATGGGTAAAGGCACGGAGGCGCGCAAGTACTTCGCGAAGGCCATCGAAGTGGCGCAGATGCCGCAGAGCAAGGCGGCAGCGCAGCGTGCCATGGCGATGTCCTACGCGTTCGAGAGTGACTGCAAGAAAACGGTGGAGTACGAACGTATGGTGTTCGACTACTACGCGTCCGTCAAAGATTCCTTCCAACAGGGCGAGACAGCGAATGAAGCTGCCCGGGTGTGCATCGATTCAGGAGATTTGGACTCTGCGTATAGGTGGTATCAATTGGGTCATGACAGCGGGCTCCGCGAGCCGGAGATCAAACCGGACCGTGCGGACTTGTGGGAGTTCCGCTGGGAACACGCGCAGGCGCGCATCGCCGCGCGCCGAGGAAATAAGGCGGAGGCTGAAAAGCATGTTGCCGCAGCCAAGACCGCCCTCGACAGAGGGAGAAACCCGCAGCAGGCGCAGTTCTTTCCCTACCTGGTGGGATATGTCGCTTTTTATGAGGGAAACTATAAAGCAGCGGTTGAGGAATTGCAGAAAGCCAACCAAAACGATCCGTTCATTCAGTGTTTGATCGCACAAACGTACGAGAAGCTGGGTGAGAAAGACAAGGCACTGGAGTTCTACCGCAAAGCGTCAACAACAACTGCGCGCAATCCGGCTGGGGCGTACGCACGGCCGTTCGCGAAAAAAAAGCTTTCCTAAGATAGTCATGAAAATCGAGCGAGTTGCGACAGACCCGTAATTCGTGTTCGCGTCCAATTCATAGATCGCGCTGTGCCGAAATGAGGCGCAGCGTGTTACGCCCCTACAAAGAGCGGAGGAGTTTGTAGAGTTCGTTGGCGGCGTCGAAGTCCGCTTCGAGCTCGCGGGAGGCGAGTTTTTCGCGGAGATCGTCGAGGCGGCGAGCAAAAAGATCGAGGGCGGCGGAGAGGACTTCCTGATTGGTGAGGACGATGTCCCGCCAGGTGGAATAGGGGCTTCCGGCAAGACGGAGGGAATCGCGGAGGCCAGGACCGGCGAGGGTGATGGGAAGGCCGTTTTCGTCGAGATGGTCGTAGAGAAAACCAGCGAGGGCGACCGCCGCGAGCTGCGGGAGATGCGAGGCCAGGCCAACGGCGTAGTCATGCTGTTGCGCGCCAAGCCAGAGCGGGCGGGCTCCGATTTTTTCGAGGATTTTTACGAAGGCGGAGACGCGCGGCTCCTCTTTAGTGGAAGACGCGCCGATGATAGCGTAGGTGTTGCCACGAAAAAGATCGGCGTCGGCATGGGCGATGCCGGAGAGTTCCCGGCCAGCCATGGGATGGCCGCCGAGGAAGAGCGGTCCATTGGCTACGGGATAGAGTTTTGCGGCGGATTCGACGATGCGGACTTTGGTGCTGCACGCATCGGTGACGAGCGCGTGAACTGGGGCGTGGCGCGCGACTTCCGGAAGAACATCGAGGGTCGCGGCGATGGGAAGTGCGATGTAGATCAGATCAGCGTTGTGAAGGGCAGGGGCGAGATCGCCGGAAAAGGCTTCGTCGATGGTGCTGCGAGCTTGCGCGTCACGAGCGACTTCGGCGCGGTCCCAGCCGGTGATTTGCATGTCGGTGGCGTACTTACGGAGCGCGAGAGCGAAGGACCCGCCGATGAGGCCGGTACCGAGGATCGCGACCCGCGAGATGAGGTGGCCGGCCGGCATAGGTCAGGCGATGCGGCGACCGATGGCGGGGGCGATGATGCGGAGCTCGGCCATGAGCTGCGTGAAAGAGTTGGGTTCGAGAGATTGCGCGCCATCGGAGAGCGCATGGTCGGGATCGTTGTGCACCTCGATGAGGAGGCCATCGGCGCCGGCGGCGACAGCGGCGCGGGCCATGGGCGGGACTTTGTCGCGGCGTCCGGTGCCGTGCGAAGGATCTGCGAGCATCGGCAGATGCGAAAGCTTTTTGATGACCGGGATAGCGGCGATATCAAAGGTGTTACGCGTGTAGGTTTCGAAAGTGCGAATGCCGCGCTCGCAGAGAATGACGTTGAAATTGCCGCCAGCCAGGATGTATTCGGCGCTCATCAGCAGCTCTTCCATGGTAGCGGACATGCCGCGCTTCAGAAGCACGGGTTTGCGGACTTCGCCGAGGGCGCGGAGGAGAAAGTAGTTTTGCATGTTGCGTGCGCCGACCTGGAAGATGTCCACGTAACCCAGCATCATCGGAATCTGCGAGGCGTCCATCACTTCGCTTATGGTGAAGAGGCCGAACTTGTCGGCAGCTTCGCGCATGAGCTGGAGACCGGGCTCGCCCATGCCCTGGAATGCGTAGGGAGATGTGCGGGGCTTGAAAGCGCCGCCGCGCAGGATTTTTGCGCCGGCTTTGGCGACGCTCTCGGCGATGGAAAAGATCTGTTCGCGGGATTCGACGGAGCAAGGACCGGCGGCGACGACAACTTCCGGGCCGCCGATTTTTACGCCGCGGCCGAGATCGACGACGGTGCCTTCGGGCTTGAACTGGCGGCTGGCGAGTTTGAACGGCTGGGTAATGCGCATGACTTCGCGCACGCCTTCGAGCAACTCGAAATCGCGATGATCGAAATCGCGGTGAACACCAACGGCACCAAGGACGGTGTGCGATTCGCCGGTGGAACGATGAACGTTGAAGCCGCTGGCGACGAGGCGGTCGATGACATGCTGGATTTGGGCGTCGGTGGCCCCTTCTTGCATCACGATGACCATGAAAGATTCCTGCTTCCTTCCCTACGCGATTTGAAACAAAAGACACCGGACTAAAGTCCGGCCACTACAAATGCCTTGCCCCTTCAGACTGCCCCGGCGGGTCATTCATTCCCGCCCTTTTCGCCGGCGCCGCCGCTGGAATGCATGGCGTCGCGTTCGGCGGCGCGGGCTTCGTCAATGATGCGTTCGAAAAGACGGCGAATCGCGGCGTCGGTCAGCGGACCGGAATTATTGCTCTCGGCATTCGCGAGGACTTCGTTTTCGCGGTCCGGTTGATAGAGCGGAATTTTCGCCGCTTGCTTCAGTTTGCCGATTTCAAGCGCGCACTTGGAACGCTCGTTCAAGAGTTCTAGGAGCTTCTTATCGATTTCGTCGATGCGGCGGCGCCAGTCGCTGAGGTTCATGGCAGAGTTCCTCGCCATCGACGGTTGGTAACGGCCACTAGTTGAAAGTTGAAAGTTGAAAGTCGAAAGAAAACCAATTGGTGGTGGAGGTGTGGCATGGTCTTCATGGAGCTACCTCGCGGCGGGAGAGGCCGTGGCGGGCGGCATCCTTGAGCGGACGAATTCTTGCAGCAAGGGCAGAAGCGGCGGCATCGATGGATGACGCTTTTTCGATTTCGGAAACAAGGGCTGAGCCGATGACGGCGGCGTCAGCGAGGCCGCCGAGAACGGAAACGTGCCCGGGAAGCGAAATTCCAAAGCCAACCGCAATCGGAAGATGTGTGACGGCACGCGCGCGGCGCAGGAGCGATGGAAGATCGTCGGGGAGCGCATCCTTTGCACCGGTAACGCCGGTGCGGGAGATGAGGTAAAGAAAGCCGGAGGAGCAGGCGGCAATTTTGACGAGGCGTTCGTCGGTCGAGGTTGGCGCGCCGAGGAAGATGGTGTCGAGATGGTGAGCAGCGAGAATGCGGCGATAGTCGACGGATTCTTCGGGAGTGAGGTCGGTGGCGAGGACGCCATCGGCGCCGGCAGATGCGGCTGCCGATGCGAATTTTTCGAGGCCCATTTGGAGGATGGGATTGTAGTAGCTGAAGAGGACGAGCGGAACTTGGGAAGATTTGCGAATGCGGCGAACGAGATCGAGGACACCGGCTAGCGTGGTGCCTGATTTCAGAGCGCGCTCAGAGGCACGCTGAATCGTGGGGCCGTCAGCGAGAGGATCGCTGAAAGGTACACCGAGCTCGATGACGTCGGCGCCGGCTTCGGCTAGCGCGAGGACAAATTTCAGGGTGGCGTCGAGCGAGGGATCGCCCGCCGTGATGTAAGCGACGATGCCAAGTTCGCCGGAGGCACGCAAGTCGGCGAAACGTTTGGAGATGCGGGTCGAATTGGAGGTTTCGCCGGACATGAGTTTTTGAGAAAGACTAGAGCTTAGAGCAGGCGGGAGTAAGTGTCCATGTCCTTGTCGCCGCGGCCGGAGAGGTTGAGGATGACGAGGTCGGCTTTGCTTATTTTCGGAATGCGTTCAATGAGACCCGCGATGGCGTGGGCAGATTCGAGGGCGGGAATGATGCCTTCGATGCGTGAGAGCAGACGCGCGGCGTCGAGAGCGGCTTGATCGGACACGGCGGAGTACTCGGCGCGATGCTGGTCGGCGAGCCAGGCGTGTTCGGGGCCGATGGCGGGATAGTCCAGGCCAGCGGAGATGGAATGCGTCGAGGCGATCTGGCCGTCTTCGTTCTGTAAAACGTAAGTGTAGGTGCCCTGAAGAACGCCGGGGCGCGCACCGGTAAAGCCCTGGTGCGCGGCGAGGCGCGCGGCGTGCTCGCCGAGTTGGCCGCCGCGGCCTCCGGCTTCGATGCCGATCATTCTTACTTCCGCGTCGCGGAGGAATTGGTGGAAGAGGCCGATGGCGTTCGAACCGCCGCCTATGCAAGCGATAAGATGCGTGGGGAGGCGCTTTTCGGCAGCGAGGATCTGTTCGCGGGCTTCGCGACCGATGACGGACTGAAAATCGCGGACCATCGTTGGGTAAGGATGCGCGCCAAGCACGGATCCGAGGAGATAGTGTGTGCTGCGGACATTGGTAACCCAATCGCGCATGGCTTCGTTGATGGCATCCTTTAGAGTGCGGCTGCCGGAATCCACGCCGACGACTTGTGCACCGAGCATGCGCATGCGGGAGACGTTGAGCGCCTGGCGGGCCATGTCTTCCGTGCCCATGTACACCACGCAGTCGAGGCCAAGATGCGCGGCGACGCTCGCGGATGCGACGCCGTGCTGGCCCGCGCCGGTTTCCGCGACGATGCGCGGCTTGCCCATTTTTTTCGCGAGCAGGCCCTGGCCAATGGCGTTGTTGATTTTGTGCGCGCCGGTGTGGAGCAGGTCTTCGCGCTTGAGGTAGACGCGGGGGCCGCCGAGTCTTTCGGTGAGGCGCGAGGCAAATTGCAGCGGCGTGGGACGGCCGGCGAAATGTTTCAGAAGGTCCTGGAGTTGTGCTTGAAACCTTGCATCTGATTTCGCTTCTTCATACGCGCGTTCGAGCTCGAAGAGCGGCACCATCAGCGTTTCGGGGACATAGCGGCCGCCGTAGGGGCCGAAGCGGCCCGGCGCTGTCGTCGATGATTGAAGGATGGAGCTCATGTTCTACAGCGAATCTTCGATTCGAATGCTCTACTTTTTTTCGCCGCGGCGCACTTCTTGAATGAATTCGCGCACCCGCCCGTGGTCTTTTTTCCCGGGCTTCGATTCTACACCGCTGGCGACGTCAATACCGTAAGGACGAACGATGCGGACGGCTGCGGCCACGTTTTCGACCTTCAGACCGCCTGCGAGAATAATACGGTGATCCTTCGCGGCGCGCCGGGCAACATCCCAATCCGTGGTGCGGCCCGTACCACCATATTGGCCGGTATGGGCAGCGTCAAACAAGAAGGCAAAGGCGTCGCGATATTCTTCGAGCGTCTTCAGGGGAAAGTCCAGCTCCACGCGGAAAGCTTTGATGACTGGGACGCTGCGAGCAACCTCGGCGACGGCTTCGGGAGGTTCGTCGCCGTGAAGCTGCGCGGCATCGAGCTCCAGTGAATGGCACAGTGCGGCGATGCCAGCTGCGGTCGCGTTGACGAAAATACCGACGGCCTCGACGTTTTTGGGAAGCTGTGCGCGGATTTTCGCGGCTGCACTCTGCATGAGGAAGCGCGCGCTCTTTTCATAGAAATTGAAGCCGACGAGGTTGGCGCCGGCATCCACGGCGGCGAGAGCGTCGGCCGCGGTGGTGATGCCGCAGATTTTGACGCGGACCATGGCGGCCTACTTGGCTTCCGGAGTGCCGGTGAGAAGTGCGGTGAGTGCGGCGGCCGGGTTGGGAGAAAGCATCAGATGCGTGCCGACGAGGAAGGCGTCGAAACCGGCGGCGCGAAGTTTCCGCAGATCGTCGTGGGTACGCAAGCCGGATTCGCTGACGGCGATGCAATGGTCCGGGATGCCGCCGATCAGTTCGAACGAAGTCTCGACACGGGTCGCGAGAGTCTTGAGGTCGCGATTGTTGACGCCAATGATGCGCGCGCCCGCAGCGAGTGCGCGGTCGAGTTCGGCAGAAGTGTGGACCTCGACGAGCGGCTCCATGCCGAGTTCGCGGCCGAGCGCGATGAGATCGCGAAGCAGGTGGTCCTCAAGCACAGCGACGATGAGAAGAAAACTGTCGGCATCGTTGGCGCGCGTTTCCCACACCTGCCAGGGATCGAAGATGAAATCTTTGCGGAGTACAGGGAGTTGGATCGCCTTGCGAGCGTCGCGGAGGTTTTTCAACGAACCGCGGAAGAATTCCGCTTCGGTAAGTACGGAGAGTGCGGAGGCGTCAGCGGCTTCAAGGGATTGCGCCAGGGCAACGGGATCGAAGGGATCGCGAATCACACCGCGAGAAGGCGAGGCCGGCTTGAGTTCGGCAACGATATTGAGGCCACCACGCTCGAGAGCAGCCGAAAAACTGCGGAGCGGCGTCGCCGCCTTTACGCCATACTTCAGGGCCGTTTCTGGAAGGACGCGTTTGCGATGGTCCACCTCGGCGCGCCGCGCTTCGAGAATGCGGTCGAGCACGGTTCCGGTGTTGGCCTGAGCAGACATTTCGATAACTTTGTATGCTAGGGGTGTGGGGTAAGAGAGTCAAATCCGGACGGGCGATTTGCGGGTTGACAGAAAAGGCGACGGAACAGCAGTAACGCAAGCGGATCGCGGAGTGGAAGAGATGGCTCGGGCCAAGGTCGCGGCGAGCGGGCTGGCGCTGGATGTACTGGGCGAAGAGATGGGTGGGGGCGATTCGAACGCCGCGAGCAAATCAGGCCGAGCGCGCATGATTATCGACCCGATTGATGGGACGGAAGAGTTTTCGCGCGGCATCCCGACTTTTGGCACACTGATGGGGATTGAGTCAAACGGCGAAATCGTCGCGGGATTCGCGAGCGCGCCTGCACTAGGCACGCGCTGGTGGGCGTACCGCGGAGAAGGCGCGTATCGAGACGGAAAGAAAATCCACGTTTCGAATATCGAGAAATTGAAGGACGCGATGGTCTTCACGACGGGCACGGGACCCAGCAAGAACCACGAAGTCATCGAGAAAATACGGCGCCTGCCGGACGCATCGCGTAACAGCCGGGCGTTCGGAGGATTCTGGCAACACATGCTGGTCGCCGAGGGCGCGATTGAAGCGGCGCTCGATTGGACGTCGAAGCCATGGGACCTGGCTCCACTGGGTATTATTGTAGAAGAAGCCGGCGGGCGTTCGACCAATCTTCGCGGCGAGAGATCGATTTATTCGGGCCAGCTACTGAGCACGAACGGCAAGATCCATGACGAGGTGCTGAAACTTTTGGCTTGAGGCGCATGATGGATGGGAGGTATCTGGCATTTGCGGGAATCGCCGCGGTCTTGACGATCACACCGGGCGCGGACATGGCGCTGGTGGCCAAGAATGTTTTCACGAATGCTCACTAATATTTTGAATCCCAAAGTTGCGTTGTTTTACCTGACGTTTTTGCCGCAATTCATCGCGCCCGATGATCACGTGTTGCGAGTCTCGCTGTTCCTGGCAAGCCTTCACGTGGCCATGGGCTTGGTCTGGCTGAGCGTCTATAGCAGAGCGCTGCACAAACTCAACACGAAACTTGCGGGTGGGCGCGTGCGACGCAGCATTGAAGCGGTGACCGGCGGCCTGCTGATGGCACTCGGCGCGAAGCTTGTATTCGCGAGGCGCTAGAATCTCCAAGCGGTCTCAAGCGATGCACCATTGCAAGAAAATTTCGCTCTCCAATTTGGACGTTGGCACCAGCCTGGACAAGGCCTAGGCTCTGTTTCCTGCAGAGCCAAACTGTTTTCCGTGGAGGTTTCCCGATGGACGCGCGAGGGCAAGCCGAGAAGGCCGAGCAATTCCGGAAGCTGCATCACGGACCGCGTATCCTGGTGCTCCCCAATGCCTGGGACGTGGCCAGCGCTAGAATTTTGGAAGAGCTGGGCTATCCGGCTATCGCAACCACCAGCGCCGGGATTGCTTTCTCGCTCGGATATCCGGACGGCCAGCGCGTGTCAAGAGAGCAGATGCTGGAAGTCGTAGCACGAATCGCGCGCGCCGTTCGCATTCCGGTGACCGCTGATATGGAAGCCGGCTACGGTACAACTGTTCAAGACATGAGCGAGACTGCAAAAGCGCTGATCGCCGCGGGAGCCATCGGCATGAACCTCGAAGATGTGACCGGCGAGGACGAGAGCTCGCAGGTCAACGTGGCGCTCCAGGTGCAGAAGATCCAGGCGATCCGCGAGACTGCTTCCTCGTTAGGCGTTCCGCTGGTCTTGAATGCGCGCACGGATGTCTATCTGATGCCCATCGGACCCGCTGAAACGCGCTTCGATCGGACCGTGGAGCGGCTGCGTGCGTATCGTCAAGCCGGCGCGGACTGCTTTTTCGCGCCGGGCGTGCAGGATCGTGAAACGATTGCAAAGCTGGTGCGCGCCATCGATGCACCATTGAACATTCTTTTGGTCCCAGGGTGCCCTCCGCTGCGCGAGTTGGAAAAATTGGGAGTGGCGCGGGCCAGCACAGGCTCCTCGGCGATGCGAGCGACTCTTGGCCTGCTGCGCCGTATCGGAAAAGAATTGATGGAAGCGGGAACGTATTCGTGCTTGCAAGACGGAGCCGTGCCCTTCGCCGAAGTAAACCAAATTCTGGCTCGCAAAAAGCTGTAGCGCGATGCCGGACAACCTGGATTTGCTTCGCATTCTGAACGAAGAAATCAAAACTTGCCGGAAATGTCCGCGGCTGGTGCGTCATCGCGAGAAGGTAGCGCGGGAAAAGCGGCGGGCGTTTCGAGATTGGACCTATTGGGGCAAGCCGGTTCCTGGATTCGGAGCTTCGAACGCGCAGCTGCTCATTCTGGGTCTTGCCCCTGCGGCGCATGGAGCAAACCGCACGGGGCGCATGTTTACAGGAGATCGCTCTGGCGATTTCTTGTACGCGGCGCTGCACAAAGCGGGCTTCGCGAATCAGTCTACTTCCCTGCACCGTGACGATGGATTGCAGTTAAAGGACGCGTACATCAGCGCGACGTGCCGGTGCGCACCGCCCGACAATAAGCCGCTTCCGGAAGAAATCTCGAACTGTCGAGGCTACCTCGAGTGCGAGATCGACATTTTGAAACCGAAAGTGATCTTGGCGCTGGGAAAGATCGCCTGGGATGGGTACCTCGAAATCTTGAAGCGGCGCAGGGTGATTGTGTCGCGCGCACACTACAAATTCGCGCACGGCGCGGAAGCAGAAGTGGCAAAGGGCGCACCGCGATTGTTCGGCGTCTACCACCCGAGCCAACAAAATACACAAACTGGCCGTGTGACGCCTGGGATGTACGCCATTGTTCTGCGGCGAGTCCGTTCCTTTCTTGAGGTGTAATCCGTAGATGGAGAGTGTCGGCAATGTCTTGCAGGGTTGAGGCGAAAGGCCGACAGCCGGTGCCTCGCAGATTCGAGACCGTCTGAGGACCTCTCCAAATGTATTCAGTTTCAGTCACTTACGAAGTTTATAGCAGGCCATCCTGGCTCCTGAAATGCATCTTTCCCATGCCCAGCCATTTGAGGGAGGAAATCATGAAGCCTTCAAGAGTTAGGAATGTACTGGCAGCGACGGCAATTCTGGCAATGATCCCGTCGTCCGGGATCCCGTGCTTTGCGCAAGAAACAGCCGAGGAGCTGGAGAGCCAGGCGCCCGTGCGAGCACCCGAACCACAGCGCCAGAAGGCGGACGGGGAGCGGCGAGGCTTGCCATTGGAAGCGTACGCCGTGGTGCCGGGCACGAAATTCCTAGTGAAGCTCGAAGATGAGCTGAGCACCAAAGACATGCGAGAAAACAGAAAGTTCAAGGTGAAAACGCTGGAGCCCTTGGAAGCCGGTAGCGGGACATACTTGCCTTCGGGAGTGGAAATCCGCGGCCACATCAGCCGCGTGGAACCGGCGGGAGTGGCAGGCCGCGCGAAACTGTGGCTCACGTTCGATGAGATTCGTACGAAATTTGGCAAGCTGCCCCTCGTGGCCGAAGTGGTGAGCGTGCCGGGCGACCACAGCGTGAGATCCGGCGCATCGCAAGAAGGGCTGATTGAAGGGCGTTCCAGCAACCAGCGCGACGCGGCGCAAGCCGCTGCAGCAGGCGCGGCGATCGGCGCGGTGAAAGGCGTGAAGGACAAAAACAAGAAGGAAGCCGCCGAAGGAGCGGCCTTGGGTGCGATCACTGCATATTTGATGGAATCCGGCCGCGGGCACGAGTTGAACTTGCCGAAGGGTGCAAAGCTGGAACTGGAGCTCGAGCGGGCGCTTTATCTCGTGAAGGAGTGAGGCGGAATAGAAAAGCGAAGGGGTAATGCTGGAAAATTGTTGATGGCCGGTGCAGCCGCAAGGCTGTGCCGGCCTTTTTTTTGCGGTAGATGGAAGCCGGTGCGCGCACGGACAACTTGGCAAGAGCGCGGCAGATTGTTAGAGTCGAAGTGTCAAGCAAATCAGTGAACAAGCCATTTCAGCAAGCGAAAGCCGAAGAGGGGCTGAGACCCATGGGAGAAGAAACACGCGCGGCGGTGCGTGCCGTCGAAACGCTGGAGCGAAAAGACCGCGTCCTGATTGTTGAAGACGAAGACAACGCGCGGAAGGGCTACGAACAGCTCCTGCAGCGGTGGGGTTGTGACGTCATGGGCGTGGGCACGGCGGAGGATGCACTGGCGAAATTTGCGACGTACCAGCCGGACGCGCTCATCGCGGACGTCGAATTGCCCGGCATGAATGGCCTGGACTTGCTAAAGCAGCTTGGCCATGAACTCCTCGATGTTCCCGCCATCGTCATCACCGGCAAAGGGAGCGAAGAGCGCGCCGTTGCAGCCATCGAAGCCGGAGCCTTCTGGTACATCGAAAAACCGATGAAAGGGCCGGTGCTGCGCGCGCTGCTGGACCGCGCCTTAAGCCGCGCGCGAGATGCGCGGCAGCTGGTCGTGCTGCAACGGCAATTGCGGGAAGCGGGCCGACTGGGGGACCTCGTTGGTGCATCGAAGCCCATGCAGGAAGTGATGCGCATCGTGGAAATGGCAGCGCCGAGCTCGGCGTCAGTGCTCATCACCGGCGAAACCGGGTCGGGCAAAGAAATTGTGGCCCGCACGATTCACAAGCTCTCGCCCCGCGCCGGCGGGCCGTTCGTGGCCATCAATTGCTCCGCGATTCCCGAAACCCTGATGGAAAGCGAGATTTTCGGCCATGAGCGCGGCGCGTTCACCGGCGCGGCGGAACGCCGGATCGGCTGCTTCGAACTTGCCGACGCTGGAACGCTGTTGCTTGATGAGATCGGCGAGATGCCCGCGCCGACTCAGGCGAAACTGCTGCGCGTCCTCGAGGATCGCAAAGTCCGCCGCCTCGGGAGCAAGAGCGAAACACCCGTCGATGTGCGCGTGCTGGCAGCGACGAACAAAGATGCGGAACAGGCTGTGGGTAGCGGGCAGCTGCGCCAGGATTTGTATTTCCGCTTGAACGTGTTTCACATTCATCTGCCCCCCCTGCGCGAGCACAAGGACGACATTCCCATTCTCGTTGAGCATATTTTGCGGGACGTGAACGCCAAGCACGGCAAGCACGTTCGCGGCATTGGCGCGGAAGTTCTGGACATTTTTATGGGGCATACCTGGCCGGGAAATATTCGCGAATTGCGCAACGTTTTGGAGCGCGCCTCGATCATGAGCGAAAAGGACCTGATTACGCGCGCCTGCCTGCCGGGAGAATTCGGCAAATCCGCGGGGAAGGGGCCGAGCGATCTGTCCACGATCAAGTTTCCGGTGGGAACCACGGTGGATGCGATGGAACGCGAGCTGATCCTGCAAACGCTCGGCGCAACGGGGAACAACAAGACGCGCGCCGCGGAACTGCTGGGCATCAGCCTGAAGACGCTTCACAACAAACTCAAAGAATACGGCGGCGATCGCGCCGAGGCGGAGTAGGGTCGCGTGATGCAGCTGCGGCTGCGAACTAAGCTCACGCTCGTGATGACGGGCCTGGTATTGCTCGTTGCGGCTGTGCTGTCTGGCGTATTTGCCGCGCAGCTGCTGGACCAATTACTGCAAGCCACGAAAGACCGCGCCAGCGACCTTGCGAACCAGGTCTTCGTGCAGGCACAGCACGCATTAACCGATGCAGCCCAACAAGGCTTGCGGCCGGCTTCGGACTCGCCGCAGGAAATTCACGATTTTGTGCGCCACGCCTTCGAAATCGACGAAGGCCTTCACACCCAATTGAAAGCGGCGAAAGAGAACCCCTTGATTTACGAAGTTTCCATCACGGATCAAGATGGCAAAGTGATGGCTTCCACGGATGAGAATTTGCCCGGCAGATTTCTTCCGAAAAGAATTCCTCTCTCGCAACTGGTGCAGCGCAATTTCCTGCACCAGGTGAAAGTCCTAGCGGGGCCGTCGAAACTTTTTGAACTCGATTACCCCTTCAACAAAGGCAGTAAGCCGTTCGGAGAGGTGCGCGTGGTGCTCAACGCCGGCTTGCTGCTGAATGAAATCTCTCCGAGCCTCTGGACTTCCGGGACCATCGCGCTACTCGCGGTGGTGGTTTCGACGCTGCTTGCTGCGATTGTGAGCGGCGCAACGCTGGCTCCGCTGCGCGATATCGCCAAGCAGTTGGACCGTATCTCCGCAGGACAATATGATGCGCCGGTTCCGGATGCAAAGGGCTTCGCGGGAAGCGGCGATGAACTCGGACTCGTGAGCCGGAAGATTACACAGGTCGGCCAGCAATTGCGCGGCGTGCACGAGATTTTCAGCACCATGCGGGAGAACATGAACTCGGTTATGGCAGGACTTGAAGATGGATTGCTCTTATTCACGCGCGACGCGCGCGCCGTGATGATCAGCCCGGCGGCAGAGAAATTTCTTGGCGCTCCCGCAGGACATTTTCTGGGGAGGCGGGTCACGGAGATATTTCCTCCGGGGCATCCCCTGCGCGATGCTCTTCGCATTGAAAGCGATGAGCTAAGCGAAATAGCGGCGGAAACCGAGCTCGAGACCAGCGAAGGGCCCAAGCGCGTCAGCGTCAGCGTGCAGGCCATTCAAGAAGACGGCGAGCGCATGGGCGCGCTGGTCACCTTGCGCGACCTCGATTCGCTGGAAAGCATCAACACCCAGCTCCAAGTAAGTGAACGACTGGCCGCGCTTGGCCGGATCACCGCGGGCGTCGCGCACGAAGTGAAGAATCCGCTAAACTCAATGCGTCTGTGGCTGGAAAACCTAAAGGAATCGCTTCCCGCCGAGCAAGCCAGCGCATCGCAACAGGCGGTTCAAGTCCTGGACAAAGAGATTGACCGGCTCGACGCGGTCGTCAAGCGTTTCCTCGATTTTACGCGGCCCATGGACATCCGTCTGGAAGCCACGCAACTTGCCGTTCTGTTGAAAGAAGTGCTGGAGATTGCGCAACCGCAATTGCAAAAATCCAATATTCAACTGGCACAATTGTTGCCGATCGACGTACCGGAAGTCTACGTGGACCGCGCGCTGCTCAAGCAGGCGGTGCTGAATCTGGTGTTGAACGCGGCGGAGGCCATGCCCAACGGCGGACAGATGCGGCTGGTCCTGAGCCGGCGCGGCGAAATGGCGGAAATTACCGTGGGCGACACCGGGAAAGGAATTCCACTGGAACACCGGCAGAGAATTTTTCAATTGTTTTTCACGACGCGGCCCGGCGGAAGCGGGATCGGCCTCGCGAGCGCATTCCGAATTATCCAGCTTCACAACGGTTCGATAGACTTTACTTCGGAGGTCGGCCGGGGCACGACGTTTCGAATCGAGCTGCCCCTCGCGGCCTGAACATGACGAAAAATCGCTCCCGGTCCAGGACCTCCTTGCCATCCAGCTTTTCCAATGCAAGCCTTACTCTCACTTGTTGTACCGGTTTGCTGTTGGGCGGATGCAGCATGCGGAGGCAGCCCAGCATCCCGTGGGCCACGGCAATACAGGTAAGACCGGTGATTCAGCCGCAAACGGCGACGGAGATCCCGGAGGATGCCATTCCTGAGTTGCGTTTGGAATTTCCAGCATTGCCCTCCCGTATGACGACGCATAGCGGGCCAACGCGTCCACGCGTGCCGGCAGCAACCTCCGCCGGCGCAGGGGCCGAAAGCGAGAGGTCCGAGTCTTCGCTGATTACGCCGCAACTCTCGGGGGAGGAAACTGCCGCCGCGCAACAGCAGACGAACCAGAGTCTGAGCATCGCGGAGAGAAATCTCCAGTTCGCGCGCGGAAAGCGATTGAACGCAGCCCAACTGGATCTGGTCTCCAAGATCAGAGGCTTCCTCAAGGATGCCCAGGAAGCAGCAAAAGTCGCCGATTGGGCGCGCGCGCGCAGCCTCTCTAAAAAAGCGCAAGTGTTGTCCGAAGAGCTTGTTAGTTCACTCTAGCGTGTTCTTTCCTGAGAGTCTTTCCGCGTCTGCTCGTCTTGCGGCCCAGGGCCTTGCGCTCCTGCTCATGCGTGCGATTGGATGCGATAAGATAGCGCCATGAAGAAGTTTGACGTCGCCATCGCGGGCGGTGGAGTGATTGGCGCCGCAATCGCGCTCGATCTTTCGCGCGCGGGAATGTGTGTGGGTCTCTTCGACCGCCAACAACCGGGTCAGGAATCGTCATGGGCCAGCGCCGGGATTTTGTCTCCCGCGCCCGAAAATCCCGTGACCGTGGCCATGGTTCCGCTGGGAAAAGCGAGCCTCTCGCTCTATCCCGAATTTATCGCGCAAGTCGAGGAAATTTCTGGGAAGAGCGCCGGCTTCCGCGCAAAGGGCACACTCGAGGCCCTTTTTTCGCACGATACCAAGGCGGAGCTCAGCACCATCATTGCACTGCATCATGGCCTTGGCTTGAAGGCCGAGCCACTTCGCGCTGAGGATGCGCGCGAACTCGAACCGGCATTGAGCGAGGAGGTGGAAGCGGCCGTACTCCGCCCCGACGAATGCTCAGTGGACAATCGGGCGCTGACAAGCGCGGTGCTCGATGCCGCGCAACGCAGCGGCGCTGAGATTCATTCCGGCAATGGAGCAAAAGCGATCTGGCGCGAAGGTGACCGCTGCCGAGGGCTGATTCTGCAAAACGAAAAAGTAGAAGCGAAATGGACGATCATCGCCGCCGGTTCCTTTTCCGCGGCGATCGACGGAGTCGCAACCTACGCGCCCGTGCGGCCCGCGAAGGGCCAGATGGTTGCTCTCCGCGCGGAGGACGTGGATATCGTGCGCGTCCTCTGGTCGGAACACATTTATCTCGTGCCGCGAAATGACGGCAGGATTCTTGCGGGTGCTACCGTCGAGTACGTCGGCTTTGACAAGAGAACGACCGCCGGGGGCATCGAAAAAATACTTTCGGCTGCCATCGACCTCGCGCCGCGTCTCGCGAACGCCCGGATCGAAGAAACGTGGGCCGGTCTTCGCCCGGATTCACCCGATCATCTTCCCATTCTCGGACCGGCGGATCTGGAAGGCCTGTTGATGGCCACCGGACACTTTCGTAGCGGGATTCTGCTCACGCCAATCACCGCGCGGCTGATCCGCGAGTGGATTACCGAGCAGAAAGTCAGCCTGGATTGGGATCGTTTCAGTCCACTGCGCTTTCAATCCGCAGCGGCGGATGCCGCGCAGTCCGCCCCTGCTTGAAGTTTTCAAAATGGAAGAAGAAACAATGACGGCAGCAGGGACTGCCTCATGCGTTTTTTCTCCCATTCTGTGCGTTCTCGGCGGGAGTCTACGGGCGTCGGCACTGTCCGAGGCTGTGGATCGACGCCTGCTCCGGCGTTCGCGGGGAGAGAGGCAGCGTCCAGAACCAACGGCCGGTCGAAAACGACGTCCATTGTCGTGCCGCGAGGGAGCTTGGCTTCCGGTCCGCGGGTCAGCAGGACCACCATCAAGCCGGCTGCTGCCCCGACGCCGTGTCCAATCGCGAGACTTCCCCTCCCGGGGCTCCCCGCTAAGAGGCCCGCATAGCCCCCCACAGGGCCTCCGGCAGCGGTAATCAGCAAAGCCGTGCCGACGTCCTTACCAACGCTCCCGGGGCCTTTTACCTTGCCTTCAGGCGTGACGCCCTCCTGACCATCTCTGTCTACGCTGCTAGGCGTGGCCCGCAGTTCAATGGTGTAGCCGTTCGGAAACGTCAACTGGTTTAGAACGATGCGAAACTCCCCCCGACCCCGAATGCGCCCAGGGCGTTTCGCTTCAACAATCTCGCCTCGCACGAACGAACCCATGGGAATGGCCATCTTGTTGTTGACGGCCAGTGGGTAAGCCGTTTCGAAGTAGACAGAATCGCCGACCTTGGCCGTGCGCGTGTTGATGCCGTTACGAAGAAACAGTGGGAGGTGCGTGCCGGCAGGAACCTTGATCTGCGCGCATGAATCGAAACCCGACGCAATAACTGCCTCCCTTGGCGGCGGCGTTTTTTCTAGCGCGGCAGCGGGAGGTTCTTGCGCGATAGCGTGCTTCGCCGCAACAGAGGAGGTAAGAAGCGCAAAAACGAAACGTCCGTGTCTGGATTGGAACACGACGATCACCTCCGGAGCCTGGCCTCATGAGAAGAAATGCATACTGAGTTTCTAGGTAATCGTGAAGGATAAAGAGTCCTCGAATCCTAGGAGAGATCTTGCTAAATCCTTCTTAATTCACACGGTTAGCCCGGCAGAAAGAGCGAGGAAAATCTCAGCATTCCGCCCCACTCGCCATACGACGATCTAAATCACTGTCAGGCAAGGGCAGCGATGTCGGCAGGAAGCTTCACTGCAAATCCATTCTTGTCGGCGTCTAGAACCATCCCTACTGCGGCGGACGCATCGGCGGTTGGACCACCCCTGGCGCCTGCCCGACATTCGTGAACTGAATTTTGCTGGCGTCGAGATTCAGTTCGCGTTCGAGAACGATGTCCATCGTCGAGCCACGCGGGAGTTCCGCTTCGGGCCCGCGCGACAACAACACGGCAGCGAGCCCCGCAGCCGCGCCTATACCGCCCCCAATCCCGGCACCCTTGGCGCTCCGGCTGGCGATGGCTCCTATCCCTGCGCCCGTCGCTGTTGTCTGCGCGATCGTACCGGCGTCCTTGCCTTTTCCACCCGGGCCGGTAACCTTGCCTTCGGAATCCATCGTTTCCTTACCTCCGGAATCCGCGCTGCGTGGGGCCGCGTTCAAATTCACCGTGTAACCGTTGGGGAGAATCAGCGTATTCAGTCGCAGCCGGAATTCGCCTTTCCCCTTGATCTTTCCCGGCCGCTTGGAATCGATCAATTCGCCGCGAAGATACGAGCCCACGGGAATCACGATGCGATTGTTCTGCGTGATCGGAAACGATGTTTGCAGGTACACGGAGTCGCCCGGCTTGGCGCTCCGCGTGGAGATGCCATTTTCCAGCACAACCCCGATGCGCGTCCCCGCCGGAACCAAAATCTTCTCATTCGAACCCGCGCCCTGCGCCACTGCGGGAGCTGGAGCAACCGGCGGCGGCGCGGACGTCTGCGGCCCTTCCGGCTGTTGGGCGGGCAAGTTTGTTGAGAACAAAAGTAGGCTCATTCCAAGCAAAGCGGCGACAACTGCAACCGTGGTTGGCCTCGTTTTCATCGGGTGCTCCCTGGCATAGAAACTCCGATGCGACTCTCCCGCCTAAAGATGCTCTGTTACATGACCCCCGTCAAGGGCAACAGAGCTACCCCAATCCGTCCGTAAGGTGCTGCTGACGAGTATGCGGTGGCCTGAATGCGAGTTGATGCGAAGTCAATTCGCTGCCAGAGCCCGCCTTTTGGTCGTTGAGCAAAGCGTGTAGGTTTGTGAGGTCCATCGGGAGG
>WNFG01000314.1_pt1 | contig 40732 bp, 42 predicted proteins | sample 5400431 | NCBI WGS metagenome assembly WNFG01 (sample SAMN13153346, study PRJNA577476) | soil metagenome | isolation source: 120 cm saprolite under Douglas fir tree site 2 hole 3 replicate 2 | place: USA:California | collected 2015-04-18
GGAGACGTGCAGGGCTGGCCATTGCCAACCGTCATTCAAATGGGCGTTGGATGGTGACAAAGTTGATCGAGTACAAAGACGTAACTTCAGCACCTTAGGTTCGCTTCATTTAAGATTAAGAGCGTGAAGTTTCTGTGGCCTGTAGTCTCCGTGACGGTCGCTCTTCTTTGCGCGGCAGCGCTTTCAGCCCAGAGCCAGACCTACCTCGGCTTCGACCGCAACGACTATCCTGGCGATGCCAATCTGAAAGCCCTGCGTCAGAGTTTTTCCTACACGAGCTACTGGCTCAACAATCCTCCCGCCGAGAGGACGAATACCTGGGCCGGCCACCGCGGCGCTGTCGAATCCGCAGGCTTCGGCTTTCTCGTTCTCTTCAATGGACGACTCTATGGCGAACTGAAAACCGTCGCCAGCGCCGCCAAGCTTGGCCAAGCTGATGCGCGAGCAGCAGCCGCTGCTGCTCGGCGCGAAGGATTTCCGGCCGCCACGGTCATCTTTCTCGATCAGGAGCAAGGCGGGCGCATGCTGCCCGAGCAGAGATCCTACATCTATGCCTGGGTCGATGCGGTCAACGATGCCTGCCCGCCCTCGCCCGGATGTTCGTTTTCCAAGAGTCCGCCAAGCCCCGCCGAAAGCGGCGTTGGCTTCGCCGAGGTCTGGCAGTTCGCGCAGTCCCCCCAGCGCAAAGACGTTGCCGGTCATTGCACAAACTACAATCGCGACGGCAACTGCTATCCGCCAGGAGTGTCGGCGGCTCAGGGCTTACACGTTGACGTGAACACCGCCACCAGTTCCGATCCATCACATGGCAGGTCTCGCTGAATGTGTGGCGCGTTTCCCCTGACAAACTGCCGAGCCTTTCTCGGCTGGACAGCCGGGGGCGGCTGTCCCCACATGGTCTCTCACTATGCGCTAAAATAGGGTTAAGCCTTATGTCCGACCGTACTTTTACTCTTGACGAAGCCCAGTCTTTGCTGCCCGTCCTCGAATCGCTGCTGCGCACGGCCATGGCCGGAAAAAAGCTGATGGAAGAAGTTGACGCTGAGATGCAGGCCGTCGGTCACCGCATCTTCCTCAATGGCGGCACGCACCTCAACATCGTTCCTCTGGCACGGCGCAAGGCGGAGCGGGCCAAGGCCGAGCAGCGCGTCCGCGACGCATTTGCGGAGATCGACTCAATCGGCGTCCAGGTGAAGGATCTCGATATTGGCTTGCTGGATTTTCCTTGTGAAGTCGAAGGACGCACCGTCCTTCTCTGCTGGAAGCTAGGCGAGCAGGGCATCACGCACTGGCACGGTACCGATGAAGGCTTCGCCAGCCGCAAGCTCATCGACGCGCGCATTTCGAAGGCCAAGAGATCGAATTAGGCCCAGACCAAACACACCTAGCCTGCGATCGAACACTCTCCTGCCTGAGGGTTGCTTCTATCCAAAGTAAAATGAGAACGCAGGAACGCCGCTCTCTACTCGCGTCCCAGTTTCAACTCGGGCCGGAGCCCGAGAAACCTGAGCAAAGCCGGAATGCGCGATACAGGTTGTTCCGCGGGCTCGCTGTGAACGTGCGAAAGGGACTGAATCCGATTGCGATAGTACTTGGCGATGAAGCGCATGCGCGTACGGCTTTCTTCCTGCGTTGTGGCTACAACGCTGCGAAGCAAGGTCAAGAGTTCCTGAACTTTAACAGGGTCTTTTTCGTTGAGGATCTGCTGGCAAAGATCCCGTATGCGGGTGTCAACATCGACTTCTGACATTCTGAATATTCGTCCATTCACTCGGCCAGTGGTTGTAGTTGATCCACTTTTTATTCACAAGGCCATCGGGTTGATCCCGTAGGGTAAACCGCCTAGAGTCAGGTATTTGCGCGCTTTGAAAGAGCGCGCAATTCCGCTGTAAAGTGATTATCGACAACCCGCTTTCTTTCCGCATCAAATGGAAGTCGTAGAATCCAGAGAGGTTTTAGCGCAGCAACATCTGCCGCCGCCGGGTGTTTACATACAAAGCGCCATCGTCAGTGGGAAGCCTGATGGTCCAGGCTTCCGGCATATTGGGTCTCCTGGCCGCGTACATCAGCGGCGGGGACAGAGGAAAAATTGATGAACCGCAATCGCGTGGCACGTTGGTTGTTATTTGCAATACTCATGATGTCGTTTTCCGCGGCTTCGCTCGGGCAGATTGCCGTGGGTGTCTCAGTAAGGATCGGTCCCCCCGCCCTGCCGGTTTACGCGCAGCCGATCTGTCCGGGACCTGGCTATTTATGGACGCCGGGCTATTGGGCCTGGGACGATGACGATGGCTACTACTGGGTGCCGGGTACTTGGGTGGTCGCTCCCATTGGCATGTTCTGGACCCCTGGCTGGTGGGGATGGAACGACGGCTTCTACCTCTTCCATGGCGGCTACTGGGGTCCGCACGTCGGATTCTATGGCGGCATTAACTACGGCTTCGGATATACCGGTGAGGGCTTCTACGGTGGCGAGTGGCGCGGACGCGACTTCTATTACAACCGCAGTGTGACCAACGTGAACGTCACCAACATTACCAACGTCTATAACGAGACGGTCATCGTGAACAACACGACGGTGAACCATGTCAGCTACAACGGCGGTAACGGAGGCATCGCGGCGCGTCCGACCTCGCAACAACTTGCGGCGGAGCACGAGCAGCACCGGGCTCCCCTGGCGGCTCAGGCTCAGCATCAGCAAGCTGCGGCTCACAATCGCGAACTGTTCGCGCGCGTGAACCAGGGACGCCCGCCGGTAGCGGCTACAGTACGCCCGGCGGACTTCCATGCCGCCGTTCCGGCACGGGCTGCCGGAGCTCCGTATCATGCACCGGCCATCTCGCCGCGAGAGGCGCGTGGACCGGCCAACGCAGGGAACCGTCCGCTGACTCCTGCGAATTCGAACAACGCTAACAGGTCGGTGAATCGCCCCATGAGTTCGCCGAACCCAAGGGACAATTCGAGGTCGAATAGCGCGCGACCAAACGACGGCTTCCGTCCGTTCACACCGCCGACTCGGGGCAACACGCCGAACCATAATGCACCAAACAATGCTCCGAACAACAATGCGCGGAACAATGCTCCGAACAATACCCCGAACAATACTCGTAACAACACTCGTAATAATGCGCCGATGAACTCGCCAAGCAACACTTCGAACAACAACCGGCCGGGAAATGCGGCGCGCCCGAATGACAGTCGTCCTTCGAACAGTCGGCAATCTAACAGTCGTCCTCCTGACAACCGTCCAACGCGGGAATTTAGTCCTCCGCCGAGCGCGTCACGTCCGCCGCAACCGCAGCACGAATCGGCTCCGAGACCGGCTCCGCAGCGCCGTGAAAGCTCACCGCCCCCGCCGCAGCGGCGCGAAAGTGCACCTCCCCCGCCGCAGCGACATGAGAACCCACCGGCCCAGCGCCACGAGAATGCCCCACGTGACCCGGGTCACCCGGACAAAGGACGGTAAGGTCCGGCAGCGAATTTTTCACTGGCCAGTGCTGAAACCAGCACTGGCCATTATTTTTTTTGAACTATGTGGGGACAGCCGCCCCCGGCTGTCCGGCGGAGCGAAGCTCCGCTAGCTCTCGGCCGCCGGCAGCGCGATAGTTTTAGTTTCAAGCAGGGTCTGGCCTTCCGAAAACTTAGGCGGAGTTATTCTGCGCTCATGCTCCCGATTTGATCCCAGGCATGCCGGGCTTTGCCCGGCCGGACAGCCGGGGGGCGGCTGTCCCTACATGAAGCTTTCTCTGTCGCGGGTTTCGCCAGGCTGTTTAATTTTTTGCAAGGCCCTGGGATTTCCGCGTTCTCCACTCGAACGCAGCCGGTAGCAGCGCTGGTTCTGCGTCTAAGGGTGGAGTACTGCCGTGTGCTCTCTCAGGAATCATCTCTGCTACAATTTTTGTCAGTCCAGAAATGAATCGTGTGGGGACGGCCGCCCCTTCGGGTTCGCTCAGGGCAGGCTCCGGCTGTCCGGCGGAGCAAGGCTCCGCTATTTTGGCAGCGGCACGGCGAGTGAAAGCATGGGATTCGATTAGACCAGGCGCTCCCAAGGAGTCTTTAAACTTATGTCATCGATGAAACATAAACTCCGCTTAGCCGGTGCCTTGGCCGTGCTCGCAACCATGGCATTGGCAGTAGGCTGCCGCGGTTTTTTTCAGAACCCGACTCTGACCTCGATCGCGATCTCTCCGACCGCCCCTCAGGTGCAATTGGGCACGACGACACAGTTACAAGTCTTCGGAACGTACAATGATGGCAGCCGGAACCAGGTCAAGACTGGTATTGCTTGGTCGAGCAGCGCTCCCACAATCGCATCGATTGGCCAAACGAGCGGAGTCCTGACTGGCGTGCAAACGGGAACGGCCACGATCACTGCAGACGCTCAGGGTCTGAGTTCCACGGCTACTGCTACGGTATTTCTATCCGGCATCACGCAGATTGTCGTAACCCCGAGCACGTGGAATTTTACAACCGGCGCAGGTAGCTCCAATCAACCGTTCACCGCGAAGGCTACAGTCAATGGAACCTCGGTGGACATCACGACAACCGGCGCAGTCTGGACCCCCTCAACCAGCACAATCACTTGCACGCCTTCGGGTACGCAAGAACTTTGTACCGCGCCAGCCTCTGGGGTGCCGGTGGGCACGTACACGTTAACGGCGAGCTACCCTGGAACGACCATCGTAGGTACCGTTACTATTACTGTTAGTCCGTAACGTGAAACCCTGGGGGAAAAATAGTCCTCCAATTCAAAGGCCCAGCAGTTCGGCCTTCTCGAAGATAGCGGCAGCGCGCAGGTCGTGATCGAGCGTGGCCAAATGCAATCCCCGCCGCAACGCCAACTCCAGATAAGCCGCGTCATACAGCGTCAATCGATGACGCTCGGCCAAACGCGCGGTCGCGCCCCAAGCCTGCTGGTCGGTTTCGGGATCCAGATGAATTGGCAACAGTGCAAGATCGGCCAAAGTGCTGTCTCGAAAGTCAGCATCGTGACGGCCGCGCCGCGTGCCCATCTCCAGAATATTTGCCACCTCCAGCCGCCACAGTCCGGGAACCCACGCTCCGCTCTCGCTGAGCAGATCAAAAACGTGACTGATGGCTTCAGTCGTTTCGTCACTGTATACCCAAGCCAGCGTGACCGAACTGTCGAGGACTAAGCTCATTGCACCTGCCTCACCGGCGGCCTTGGTCCCGGTCGGACTTCACCGACTCCCAATCGAACTTGACAGATTGCAGCCGCACAGCCCGGTCGCGAATGCGTTGGAGAGTGGCGCGGGCCTGGCTCCGGTCAATTCTTTCGCTGTTGGGAACCAGCCGAGCCACGGGCTTACCGTGACGCGTAATGATGATCTCTTCGCCCCGTTGCACCCGGTCCAATAATGCTCCAAGTGTGTTTTTGGCCTCGAAAGCCCCAACTGTCGTCATAAAGAACCGCCTCCAGTTAAGCTAGCTTAGTCTAGCTTAACATAACCTTAAGCGGATTCCACTCCGACTTCTGTCCCGCGTTGCCCAGGAGCGCTCCACGTCCATCGGTACCGTTGCTGTCCTCCCGTCACGTGACGTTATGATCGTAGCGACAGCGTCGTCGGAAACGCGGCCCTTAGTCTGCAGAACGTCTCCAGCGCACCCGGAGACCCCGAACGACGGACGACCAACGACCAACGACGAATTACTCCATTCCCTATGTCTGAAATTCGCTGCATCGGAATCGCCACCGGAGGCGGGGACGCTCCCGGCCTCAACGCCGTCATACGCGCTGCCACCAAAGCTGCCATCCTGAAGTACGGATGGAAAGTGATCGGCATCCCCGACGGCTTCGACGGCCTCATCTGGCCGGAGAAGTCGTTCGAACTCACGCTGAAGGAAGTCAGCGGCATCCTGCCCCGCGGCGGCACCATCCTCGGCACCACCAACCGCGGCAATCCTTTTCATTTCAAGATGGTCGAGGACGGCAAGGAGATTACGCGCGACATCTCGGATCAGGTGATTGCCAACTCGCGCAAGCTGGGCATCGATGCCACCATCACCATCGGCGGCGATGGATCGCAAAAAATTGGCCACGAGCTCTTCCAGAAAGGCATGAAGATTGTGGGTGTGCCCAAGACCATCGACAACGATCTTTCGGCCACAGAGGTTACATTCGGCTTCGACACCGCGCTGCACACTGTGTGCGACGCCATCGATAAAATTCACACCACCGGTGCTTCGCATCATCGCGTCATGGTGGTCGAGGTCATGGGACGCGACTGCGGCTGGATCGCGCTCGAGGCCGGCATCGGCGCCGGGGCACACGTCATTCTCATTCCCGAAATTCCGTTCACCATCGGCCACATCTGCAAATACATCGCGGAGCGCGAAAAAAGCGGCAAGCGTTTCACCATCGTTGTGGTGGCGGAAGGAGTTCGGCATCCACCCGAGTTGAAAGAAAATCGGCGGCGCTTGAGCTCCATTGGCAACCTGATCGGCGATGCTATTGCGCAAGGCTCAAAAAAAGAAGTGCGGGTGAGCGTGCTGGGGCACATCCAGCGGGGAGGCACGCCGTCGCCGTTTGACCGCATACTGGCCACACGCTTCGGCGTGGCTGCGGTCGACCTCATCGCCTCCGGAGGTTTCGGCATGATGGTCGCCTTGCGCGGCGAGTCGATCGTTTCCGTCGACGTAGCCCACGCCATCGGCCACCTGAAGTCGGTCAATCCCAACGGAGAACTGGTGCGCACGGCCAGGGCCATCGGCATCGGGTTTGGAGATTAATGTTACAAACATTCTCAGGACGCTCGTCAGCAACCGGCGGAGGGCTCGTTCGTCACGCTGCCCCCTGAAGTTTTTCCTGTAATGTGAGCAATTGGGCACAGCAGCGGCCGCGTTAATGTGTCATGATTAACCGTCGATGCTACGAAACGCGAGGCGGTTTTGGATCATTCCAGCCGCTTTCGTCGTGACGGAATAACTCCTGGCCCATAGGAGAAAGAGCGAAGGTGGACCGATGCAACCCGTTCGTCCGTTCCGCGACCGGCTCCGCCGCCGGCTGGCCGTCATTGCCGATCTGTTTGCGAAGCTCCAGGCACGGGAGGTCCGCTCGCAAAGAATGTGCCCATTTTGCGGATTGATCACGCCATGCAACAAGAGCTCTTGCCTGGAATGCGGCAAGTCTCTCAAACCAGCTTAGAGGTTCGCTGGCTTGCGATTGCTATTTGACTCATACGCATGAGTCATATAGACTCATGATGTGGCTAAGAGACTGCAGGTAATCTTGCAAGATCCGGAATACCGCGAGATTCAGCGGGCGGCGCGCTCGCGCCAGATGTCGATTGCAGAGTGGGTGCGCCAGGCGCTCGTGCATGCTCGCCGCCGTGAACCGCTGGGCGATGTGGGCAAGAAGCTTGAAATCATCCGCGCGGCGGCAAAGCACGAGTTCCCCACAGGCGACATCCACACTATGCTCGCCGAGATCGAACAGGGCTACCTGAACGATCGCCAACCGTGATCCTAGTCGATTCTAATATTCCGATGTACCTGGTGGGTGCTCCCCACCCGCATAAGGTCGATGCGCAACGATGGGTGGAGAAGTTGCTTAGCGACCGCCAGCGTCTGGTCACCGATGCCGAGGTGCTGCAGGAGATCCTGCATCGTTACATTGCCATCAACCGCCGCGATGCAATTCAACCGACGTTTGACTCCTTGCTGGGCGTCGTCGATCAGGTGCTGGCCGTAGACCGTGCCATCGTCGAGCGCGCCAAGGAGATTGTGTTTGGTCACCCGCGTCTGTCGGCGCGCGACGCCGTGCATCTGGCCGTGATGGAGCAGCACGGCATTGATCGAATCCTAAGCTTCGACGCGGGTTTTGACGGGTTTCCGGGGATCACACGGCTGTCATAACTACGAGCGGGAGCCGAGGCGCGATCCTGTCACCGTGATGGGCTTGGCTCACGAACAAACATCATCGTCGGTTGTCCTTTGTACGTTGTGATCTGAAATTCCCGATATCCATATTTCCCCGTCCCCTCGAAGGGATGCAAGATTTTCCGGGGCTATGATGCAGGCGGTCCCCAGGATGCGAGCGTTGGCCTTCCCTGAGGCTATAGTGGCGCGCACAGCTGGCCTCCTTTTCAGTTTCCTGTGCCTGTAGCGCCGCAATTGAGGTTGGGACATCTTTGCGTTTTGCGGTTCGTCCCTGTTTTGAGAGGGGACGCCAGACATTCCCCCAGGGGAAACGACAGAATTGATTTGCATATATTAATTGCTCCGTGAGTTCGTCTCATTTACAAATAGAACATCCATGTCCTCGACCACGGTAGCGGTACTTCCTAAGTGGAAGGGTGGCTCTGCACTTTTTCGCTTCTGGGCCCATGTTCGTACGTCACTGTTTTGGATAGTGGCCATCGGCTTACTTCTGCGTCTGGGCTGGATCGTTATTGCACAAACCTACCGGTTCGACAGCACGGAAGCTAACTTCGGGTTCGGTTGGGAGATGGGGCGTATCGGCGCAGCCATCGCTTCGGGGCAGGGCTTCGGCAATCCGTTTGGTGCGCCGACCGGACCTACGGCTTGGGAATCGCCGCTTTATCCTTACCTCATTGGTGGAGTATTTCGCATTTTCGGCACGTATTCGCCGGCGTCGGCGTTCGTGTTGCTGAGCCTCAACAGCCTTTTCTCGGCGCTGACGTGCATCCCTATTTTTCTGACCGCGCGTTGGATCTTCTCGGAAAAAGTTGCCATCGGAGCAGCATGGACCTGGACGCTGCTTCCGCACGTGATGTACTGGTGTACACGCTGGGTATGGGAGACCAGCCTGTCCGCCCTATTGATGGCGACAATTTTCTGGCTCACGCTCGCCCTCGAAGATCGTGACGGCCTGAGACCCTGGCTGGAGTTCGGCGTGCTCTGGGGAATTACCGCCCTCAGCAGCACCGTGCTGCTTGCATTCCTGCCAGCCTCCGGGTTGTGGGCCTGGCATCACCGTGCCAAGCGGGGCAAGTCATCATTCGCCGGCGTAGTGCTGGCTTCGGTCTTGTTCTTTGCTTGTATCGCGCCCTGGCTGGTGCGCAACTATCAAGCTTTCGGCAAGTTCGTCCTAATCCGCGATAATTTTGGCGCAGAGCTGCGCCTCGGCAACGGCAATGGCGCCGATGGCACTTGGATGAAGCACCTGCATCCCACGCAGGATCTGTACGCCCTGCGCCAATACAGTGCCATGGGTGAACTGGCCTACATCGCGATGCGGGAGCAGCAAGCCTTGGATTACATCAGGGAAGATTACGGGCGCTTTGCCACCCTCTGCATCAAACGCTTCGTCTACTACTGGGCAGGACCGCCGCGGCTGGCCCAGGTCTGGTGGCTGGCACAAGTGAAGAACTCCCTCTTCTTGGCGTCGTCGGTATTGATGTTCTGGGGTCTCGGACGCGCATTGCGCCAGCGCCGGCGGGGAGCGTGGCTGCTATTCTGGCTGATCTTGTTTCAGCCTGCCATCTACTACGTCGTGTTTCCAAACCAGCGCTACCGGCATCCGATTGAGCCCGCGATGACGATCCTGGGAGTCTACCTGCTGACTGAGATTGGGAAACATAAGGATTGGGACGACGGGTCACGCCCTGAGCGTGACTATGAGGGCTGAAAGCTTTTGCTTTGAAACGATTCCGGCTCCCTCCTTTTTTCCTCTCACCAATTCACAGCCCCCGCGTCTAAAGCGTTGAAACGGAGGAACCATGAACCGCCAACGCCAATTTGCCACCTGGTCCGGAGCCGTTCTCGGAACGACTTGTGCTCTATTCCTATTTTCGCTGGCAGCGCGTGCCTCCGACCATCAAGGCGCTTTCACTGAGGAGTTTCATCAAACCTACGCGCTTACGCCGGATGGCCGGATTGAACTCGACAACATTAACGGCGCCGTTCACATCTCCGCGTGGGACCGCAATGAAGTCAAGGTCGATGCCGTGAAGTATGCCGAGACCAAGGAACGGCTCGACGAGGCGAAAATCGAAGTAGATTCGGGCAAGGACTATCTATCGGTTCGCACTAAGTATCGCGATCACGACCTTTCGTTCAATTGGGGCTCGCACAATAATCCGGCAGGCGTCGACTACACGCTGACGGTGCCTCGCGCCGCTCGACTGGACGAGATCAAGCTGATCAATGGACCGCTGGATGTCACCGGCGTGAGCGGCGAAGTGCGCGCTTCCTGCATCAACGGAAAATTGCAAGCCCACAATCTCTCCGGCCGCGCGCGTCTGTCCACCATCAACGGCCGTCTCGATGCCCGCTTTGATCAGCTCGCCGGATCATCGATTGAGTTGGTTTCGGTCAACGGACCAGTCGAGCTGACCATTCCCTCAGATTCCAAGGCTGAGATTGACGCCAGCACGGTTTCCGGTGGAATTGACAATGACTTCGGCCTGCACGTGAATCATCATCGCTATGTCGGCCACGACCTCCGCGGAGAACTGGCGGGTGGCGGCACGCGCATCGAACTGAAGAATGTAAACGGAAGAATCGAAGTCCGGCACGCCGAAGACGGCCGCGCCCTGAGCCCGGTGAAGGACCTGAGCCATCAGGATCGGGAAGACGATCACGATGATAGCGAGATCTGAGTGTGTGATATCTCGTTGCGCCAACACATCGGCAGACACGACTTAAAAAGTTGCGGAACAACTCAGGTTCTATCAAGACACGAGTTGAAAGTTTCGGAACAACTCAGGATTCGTATCAGGGCACGACTTCAGTCGTGCCGTGGGTCTCTAATACTCAGAGACGGCTTCAGCCGCTGAGGTCGCCGAACAAAGTCATCGAACAACGAATGAACCAGCACCGGAAGTCCTCAGTAAATCGTGTACCCCGGCGCAGGCGTCCGCAGGTCAGGCTTCGTAGCCATCATCAGCAGCGCTCCTAGACGCTTGAACGCCCGTAGATCCTCCAGGCTGCTAAATGATTTGGTTTTGTAGTCATCCGGCGTGGGCGTGTCGTCGGGGATGCGGCGCGCTTCGACATTCTCGAACGCGTGCTTCTTCAAAAGTTCGACGTATTCGGCCGCCGACCGCACCTGAACCGGAACCTTGAGCTTGTCGACCCACTGCAACGAATACTCGTTATCTTTGTAGAGATTGATAAGGATGAATAACTTTCCCCGCGGCGCCATCACCCGAAATAATTCCATTAGGGCCCGGTCCTGGTCGGCATAGTAGTAGAACGACTCGACCGACAAAACTTTATCGAAGAAGTTCTCCTCCCACGGAATCTGCTGCGCCGATCCCCAAACATACAGGATGTTGTCGAAATCTTTCGAGGCGATGCGAGCCTGGCGCACCATCTCATCGGAAACATCCACTCCAACGACTTGCCCGAAGCCTTCCGGGCCCTCGCCCACCAGCCGTGCCAGCAGACGCGTCGCCCAGCCTGAGCCGCATCCCAAATCAAGAACGCGCTCTCCGGGCCCCAGATTCATCAGGCGGATCGTCTTCTCGGTGATATCGAGATGATGGCGCTCCATCTTCTCGCCCTCACCTTCAGCAGCCCAGCGATTGAATTCCTGTTGCAGCTTTTCGTCGGGAGTTTGGGGTTTGTCGGGCATGGGATCAATCCTTACCTTGCGTGGTAACCGGTTTCTTGGCGCGCTCATCGACCTGCAATTGAAAAATGTCCGGGCGCGCATAATGGCCGACAACATCGAGATCAAATTTCCCGCGCACGATCTGCGCGCGATCGATCTCGGCAGTCAAAATCACTTCGTCGTCCGTATTGGGCCCAGCAAGAAATTTTCCGAAAGGGTCCACAATGCAACTGCCGCCGCGCGTCACAACGGTTTCCGGATCGTCGCCATGTACTGCGCCGTAATCGGACGGAAAATCGCGCCGACGATTGAACTGGTTGCAGGAAAGCACGAAGCAACGCCCTTCGACCGCAATGTGGCGCATGGAAGCGATCCAGGAGTCACGCGGATCCGCCGTGGGTGCACAATACAGCTCGATGCCCTTGGCATACATTGCCGCGCGCATCAGGGGCAAGTAGTTCTCCCAGCAGATGACGGCGCCCATCCTTCCCAGCGCAGTTTCGAAAACCGGCATAGTGGATCCGTCGCCAAATCCCCAAACCAGGCGCTCCGAAGCGGTCGGCATTATTTTGCGGTGTTTGCCGAGGTAAGTACCGTCTTCCGAAAAGAACAGCACTGTGCAGTAGAGTGTGCCCCGATCCCGCTCAACTACGCCGATCACCAGGTAGATGCCGCAGCTCTTTGCGGTTCGGCCAAGCGCTTCGACCGCCGGTCCTGGGACGTCCACACTGCTCTCCCAGTAGCGCCTGAACTGTTCCCGCCCGGCATCGGAGCGGGAACCAACCACGGCTCCAAAGTCCAGCCCTCGGGGATACGCGGAGACGAACGCCTCGGGAAACACCACGATCCGCGCTCCTTGACGGGCAGCCTCCGCCGCGAGGGCCTGAACTTTTTTGAGCGTCCGCTCACGGTCAAACATGACCGGGGTGGCCTGCACTACAGCCGCCTTGAATCGTTCCACGGCGAGTGCCGGTTGCTTTGGTTTTCGGTTTGCGCGGTCTTCATGTCTTAAAGGTCGTGGCTTAAACGTCCTGCACGCTGCCTGCTAACCTACACATCTGCGGAAGACGACAGCAGATCGGTAGAGGGACGCGGACGCCGCCTCTATGCTACAGTTTTCCTCCTCATGGCGACACGTCCTCAGAATCCCACGCCGGAGCGAGATCCTGGACCGCTTTACTGCCCGAACTGCGCTGAGGAAGTAACCGATCCCCTGGTCTGTGGCGATTGCTCGTCAGTGATCTGCCGCCGCTGCGGAACCCCGCTCGAATCCTCCGATGAACTTGGCATCGGATAACTATGGATTCCGTAGCAATCCCGCCGGCGACAGACTCTAAGCAGCCCGGCGCGCAACCCACTCTGGTGCGCGGCCTCGGACTGCTAGATTCAGTCCTTCTGCTGGTAAGCGGCATTATCGGCTCCTCGATTTTTCTCACGGCGAAAGACATCGCTGCGCCCTTGCCGCATCCCGCATGGTTCTTGATGGTGTGGGTTTTAGGCGGATTGATTTCCCTGTGTGCCTGCTTCGCCTTCGCCGAACTGGGTTCGATGTTCCCCGCCTCCGGTGGCCAATACGTTTACTTGCGCGAGGCCTATGGCGAGCTGGTCGCCTTCCTCTACGGATGGATGCTCTTCAGCGTTGCCAATGGCGGCAGCATTGCCGCCCTGTCCGTAGGCTCTGCCGCATACACGGGTCAAATCTTCGGCTTCTTTTCGCAGGAACACATTGTCCTCACGCTCGCCGGAGTCGCTGTCACCCGCGCCCACATCCTCGCACTGTTTCTCATCGCGGTGATGACCTGGATGAACGTGATCGGCCTCCGCCGAGGTGCGGCTTTACAAAACGTCGCAACCTGGGCGAAGTTTGCCGCGATGGCGGCATTCGTTATCCTCGGACTCGCCATCGGCAAAGGCGACTGGTCACACTTCACCACCAAAGCCTGGGGCACCACCGGCGGCCTCACTTTGGGTCTCGGTCCGTGGCAATTGCTCTCTGCCGTCGGCGTGGGCATGATTGCCGTCTTTTGGGCTTACGACGGCTGGGTCTACATCACGTGGGTCGCTGGAGAAGTGAAGGAGCCGCGGCGCAATGTTCCCCTTGCCATGGTTCTGGGCGTGGTGATCGTAGGTGTGATTTACATCGCGATGAATGTGGTTTACGTATATGCCTTGCCCGGGACCGAAGTCGCTCGGCACGAAACCATCGCTCACGCCGCCGCCGTCGCGTTGTTTTCTCCACGAGCGGCCATCTGGCTATCGGCCATGATCGCGGTTTCATGTTTTGGGGCCGCCGCCACCTGTACGCTTTCCGGCGCGCGCGTTTACTATGCCATGGCCTGTGATGGCGCATTCTTCCGCAGCATGGCGCAGGTCCATCCCAAATGGCGGACGCCCGCGTTCAGCCTGATCGGACAAGGGATCTGGGCCGCCGTCCTCACCCTGAGCGGCCGTTACGACCAGCTCTACACCTACGTGATGTTCGGCATGGTGCTGTCCTACACACTCACGGTGATCGGTATGTTTCTGTTGCGTTGGAAGCGTCCGGACATCCCGCGCCCTTACCGCTGCACGGGTTATCCCTGGCTTCCCGCGATCTACGTGCTGATTGGCGGGGCCTGGACGCTGAACACCATCATCACGCGACCCAAAGAATCGCTCGCGGGAACTGTGATTGTGCTGCTGGGCGTACCCGGCTTTCTGTATTGGAAGAAAGCTAGCCGGAAGACGGCGGTAGTGGAGTAGGCGATGTTTGAGCGTTGCACAGAGAATACGCGGCAAGTGATTTTCGTCGCACACTGGAGGGTCAGCCAATTTTAATTCCTGTCAACGGAGTTTGAAAATCTTTTACCACAGAGGACACAAAGGGCACAGGGTAAGTCATTTTCTCAATTGCGTCCTTACCCAGTGAGACCCAGTGTCCTCTGTGGTTTATGCTCGTCTAACCAACCGGAAATCTCTTAGGAGTTCTCAGAATTAGAGAGACAGGCACAGTTAAATCTGCCCAAGCGATAAACGAATCCAACCTAATCCTCCACCACACCCGCCGACATCTCCTCCGCTGGCTCTCCGCCGGCCATTCCCTGGGCAATAATCAACTGCCGCGCTTCCACGCGGATCTTGGGCAACTGCACGCCGAACCACCACGCACCTGCCACCGACGCCAGCCCGCCAATCGCCACAGTCATCGGCGCGCCTAAACGGTCGGCTAATACTCCGCCCAGCAACGCTCCAATCGGCGCCATGCCCATGAACATCATCGAATACACTGCCATCGCCCGCCCTCGTAACGCGTCGGGCACCATCACCTGGATCAGCGTGTTCGAGCATGCCATCTGCAGCATGACGAAATATCCCACCGGCACCAGCAGGATCACTGACAGCCAGAACCATTTCGAAAAGGCAAATAAAACCAGACTCAATCCAAACCCTGCGCAGCACACCGTAATCCATCGTCCCAGGCCTTTGACGCCGGACCGCATCGCCAGCGTCAGCGCGCCCAGCATCGCCCCCACCCCGGTTGCGCCCATCAGGATGCCCAGCCGCATCGCCCCCAAATCCGTGGAGCCCAACAGCGACGCCAACTCCCGGCCACCGCTGCGCAAGATGCGGTCGGCAAAAATCGGCATCAACACGACATAAGGCATTCCCGTAATGCTGACCAGCCCCAGCAGCAATAGCAGCGCACGAATCGGAGCAGTGCGGTTCACGAACTGGAACCCCTCAATAATGTGTTCCAGCGGCGGCGGGTGCTTCGACGCTTTCGCCGGAGCGTGCACGTCCATCATTAGCAATCCGATGATGACGGCGATGTAGCTCACGGCATTCACAAAAAAACACCAGCCCTCGCCCAGCTTCGCTACAAGGATTCCCGCGATCGCCGGCCCGATCACGCGCGCACCGTTGAACATCGAGGAGTTCAGCGCAATCGCGTTCATCAGGTCTTCCTTGCCGACCATGTCCACGAGAAAAGACTGCCGCCCGGGGATGTCGAACGCGTTCACTACCCCCAGCAGCGAAGCCAGCACGAAGATGTGCCAGACCTGAATTTTTCCCGATAGTGTGAGCGCTGCCAGCACAAAGGCCAGCAACATCGAAGCCGCCTGTGTGGCGATGACCACGTGCTTACGGTTGGCCCGATCTGCGGTGATTCCTCCGATGGGAGCGACCAGAAAGACTGGAATCTGGCTGGCGAATCCCACTGCGCCCAGCAATAGTCCCGAACCGGTGAGCTTGTAAACGAGCCATGATTGGGCCACGCTCTGCATCCACGTGCCCACCAGGGAAATCAGTTGTCCGCTGAAGAAAAGCTGGAAGTTACGATGGCGCAACGCGCGTCCGGCAGCCTGCCACCGCGGTCGGCGACCGCCATCGGCCTCCGTGCTGGCGCCGGCATTTTCATGGATGGAAGTCTTTGGCTCGGCCACGATCGTTTCTTTGGATGACGCCACGCAATGTTACGCGCCAATTTTTCCTGAGGCCCCATCCGTCTGGCCACAGTGCCGCGCAACTTCCCCAGATCGCCAGTCCGCTCGCAAGTCCCCGTCCAGCCCAATTATTAAGACTATTTGGAAAACCGCCAGCCCTGTTACCAACTTATGACTTCCCATGGCGCTCAAGGTGAGCTAGAGTATTGCTCTCGCGTCCCCGGGATTCGACAACGACGTGCCGCCCCTATGACCACCCTTCCAGTTCGACTTGAGCGTCGCGTCGGCCAGCGTTTCTCATTCCTGCTGCCGATGTCTTTTCGTGACGTCGCCAGCGGAATGCCCGGCGTTGGGTTCACCCAAGACTTAAGCTCGCGCGGAGTTTTTTTCTTTACCGAGAGTGCGTTGCACCAAGGGGCCGAGATCGAACTCACTCTGGTCATGCCTTCTGAAATCACCTTGGGAGAGAGCATGCGCGTCCGTTGTCGCGGCCACATCCTGCGCGTGGTCAGGCGGTCGGACCAGGGGTTAACTCAGAGTTCAGTCCCCTCGATCTGTCCGTCCGAAACTCCGATTCCCGACTCGAAGGTCGCAGTTGCGGTACGCCTGGAAGGGTATGAATACCTTGATCCCGGCGAACCCTCGGCTGCATTCCAGCGTGTCTCGGCGCTTCACACCCACCCGCACGACAATCAAAGACCTTGATGGAGCTAAAGAAGCGGAAGTGAGCCTTCGCTCCACTTTCGGCACCAGCCGTGCGATTTCGTCCATTTCGTCCTTTCAACCAAGGTACGGTTTGGCTTACAATTGGCGCCACAGGGCGGAAGTCCCGGGGTTTTTTCTTCGCAGTGTGCCTCTCATCGAGTACATCGTTTTCGCAGGATTGGGGTTCGCGCAGTTTACGCGGACCTAATTGGGTTAACTTTGCTGTCGATTACCTAGGTCACTTGGCGGGGAGTACCTTCTCTTTCTAACATGCAAACACCGAGAGAAATCAGCGAGAGCCGCACCATGCATGGGATCGCCGTCGCCCTGCTGTCCGAGGACCGGGAACACTTATCCACGTTGCAGAATCGCGTCGAGGCCACGCGCCTGGGCCGGGTCGTATTCAGCAATGCGGGATTTCCTGTCAGCCCAACAGATTCAATTCTTCGACAGATTCAGGACTTGCGTACGGAAGTCGTGATCGTCGACCTTCCACCGCGCGAGGCGCAACGCGCCATCACCGCTATCGAACTGATTCGCGCCACCACTCTGCAGATTGCCACCTTCGCCAATGGCGATTTGCTTCAGCCCAGCACAATCGTCGCCAGCATGCGCGCGGGCGCCTGCGAATATCTGGATGACTCAGCCGGTTCCGACGCTCTGCTCGAGGCCCTTACGCGCTTCAGTTCCGCACGCACCCGCGCCCGCAGTGGCGTCGGTAAAGCCCGCATCTTTACGTTCCTCAGTGCCAAAGGTGGCGCAGGCGCGACTACCGCCGCAGTCAACACGGCACTCGCGCTGCAACAGTCCCACGGCAATGTCGTTCTGGTGGATTTCGCCCCTATCGGCCATGCCGCGCTTCACCTCAACCTGCGGCCGCAGTTCGGTGTTCTCGATGCCCTGCAGAACCTGCACCGCCTCGACTCCTCTTTGCTGGACGGCCTGATGACTACCTCGAAAGACGGATTACACCTTCTGGCCGGGCCGCAGCAGCCCTATCAAACGTCGCCTACCCCAGGGGAACTGGCCCGACTTTTTGACCTGCTGGTGAATCACTACCGTTACGTGATTGTCGACGCATCGAGCCGCCTTGATCCGACCACTCACTTGCTTTCCGATCTTTCCAACGCTGTCCTGCTGGTGGCCCAGACGGACGTGATTTCCCTCTGGAGCGCAGGTCGCATCCACTCCTACCTCGAGGAAGGAACCGGGCGTGACCGCCTGCGGATCGTTCTGAATCGTCATAAGAAGATTCCGGGTTTCACCGACGACGACGTCGAAAAGGCCACCAACTGCAAAGTCCTGTGGAAGATGCCCAATGCTTACCAGTCGGTCTCGCCGGCGATCGACCACGGCACACCTGTCGTTCTGCAGGAAGGTCAGGAAATCAGCCGTTCGTTCCGCGCTTTCGCAGCCGCCCTGGCCGAAGCTTCCACCAATTCCGACGGCGGTCTCGATCTCGTCTACAGTCAGGATAAAGCCGACACCCGGAAAAAAGCTGTCGCCCGCCCCAACCTGTCGCCGATTCGCGCCGGCCACTAGACCGCCCACAAGCCAAGCTTACCTTCCGTGACTAGTTTCTTGCTGCGGGCGTCGGTCCCATCTCCTGTGGGAACATCTTGAACAATACATCCCGTGAGTGCGAACTCACCTTCTTGTTCACGTCTGTGGAACTCTGGGTCAGCGTACCCTTGAGCACGTAGTAGCCCTCGTCTCCGGGATTCTTTCCTTCACCGCGCTCTACCGTGCCCTTGAAATCGAACCAGACGCCATGGACGGTCTCGGTGGTAAAGCTGATCTTATTTCCTTCGAGATTGCCTGTCTTGAAGAACTGATCGAGGAACGCGCCCTTGTCGCTCTCGCCGTCTCCATATCGCGAGACGAATCCCGTCAGGTGAACTCCATCTTCGACGGTCACCTGCACAAATTCGCCTTCTTTCAGGAAGGAGTACATCCCAGAATAATTTGCGCCCGCCTTCGGGTCTTTGGCCGGTCCGGGGGGCACGGAAGGAGAAGAATGTGCCGGTTGTGAATCCTGAGACAGCGCCAACGATGTATAGGCCAGGACAACCACTGCAATGACAACAGTAAGAATGGAGACAGAAACAAAGACGGCACGCAATTCCTTCATCATGCTCTCCTGGTCTACTTTTGCGGGGATCACTTGCCCTTGGCACTCCTAATCGTTCGTGATCCGCTTGGCTCGGCTAGACCAAGTGTATTGAACGTACCCCGGCGGAGAACTAGGGTTGGTGCAACCACTCGCGGCACGGTCCGCACCATTACCGTTAAGTTGGCAAACGCCAGCGGAAAACCGAGAGCCAACGAAACCAAGAGACCAAACGGCACGCCAAGCGTGGGGTAGAACAGCCTCCGGATATTCATCATCCACAGCAGTGCTTCCGCCGCGACGATGCTAAGAAGTACCAGCGCCCGGCTGTACGTCTGGGAAACGAACAAGATCGAATTGCATCCCTTGCAATGCGTTCCGCGGAATAGGCCCTTGTCAAATACTATTGAGCTATGGCAATTTGGACAGCACACTTGTGACGACTCCATGCTTGTCAAGCTTTCTGTGCTCTCTAGAGCATCTCACGAAAATTCATCAGGTTGCAGGTTGCACGCTGCACGCCTTTAGGACCACTCTCAACCGCCCGTTTCAGGAATGGCCGTCCAAGCCGCGACTTCAATCGGTCCAGTCAATCCTACTCCCGGTCGCTTTTCCATGTACCCTCGGCTAAACCGGGAAGCCCCGCCCACCTCTGACATCGTCTAACATAGGGAGATGCGGGAAGTTTTGCTCGAAGACCCGGCAGGCTCAGATGCGGCAGCGTCCCGCCCCGAGCCCGTGCCCGCTCCAAGGCTCCTGGTCGAACTGCCTTCGTGGCCGCGAGTTTTTTTCGCAAATCTCGGCGATCTCATCTACCCCCGTAGTCTTCCGCCGCTCGAACTCTATTCGGACCCAGCGCCATTCTGGCCCGATGTATTTGTGAAGCGCGGACTTCCCTGGCGCCGCTTCCTCGAATCCGGTGGATACCATATTCTCGCGCTTGGCTTGCTAATCTTCCTGTCGCGATTTCTTGCCCTGCACCCGCCGCCGCTGCCATCATCCAGCTTCGACCATGCCCAGATAATTTATTACCAGCCCGCTGAGTACCTTCCGCCGCTCGATACGCGCAGCTCGAACGCGGCACAGCCCCAGAAAGCCGACCCGGAATTTTCCCGCCAGCCGATCATCTCCGTGCCACCCGAGGCTGACAATCACTCGCAGACCATTGTGAGCCCGCCAAAGATCAAGCTGCAGCACGATGTTCCTCTTCCCAACATTGTGGCGTGGTCCAACCAGCCGCAATTGCCTATCGCGCCAGCTCCTCTTGTGCCGGCTTCAAGCCTGACGCGCCTCACACCGCAGATCGAGAACTCCGTCGTAGCGCCGCCGCCGGATGTTCGCGAGTCGACGGCAACTGCATTTCAAGCTCCGCAACCCGCCGTCATTGCGCCGCCGCCAAGCGTCGAGAATTCTATCCTCCGGCGCGGGGACCTCAATATCGCACACAGCTCCATCATCACGCCCGCGCCGCAACTCCCAGTTGGCGAGCAGCGCGCCAGGTCCGGAGGCATCTCGGCGGCAGCAAGCGTCCAGCAAGTAGTTCCGCCGCCACCATCGTTGCCAGGTTCTGGATCTTCGACCGCAGGCAGACGCATCATCGCGCTCAACGTGCATCCCGCGGTCGGCGGCCCGCCCCAGCCGGCACAAGGCAACCGCCGCGGCAGTTTCGCCGCCACTCCCGAGGGACACGTGGGAGCGTCAGGCAACCCCGGCGCATCGGGAGTTGGGGGAAACAATGGGGACAATTCTCGCAGGGGTGGGAAGACCGATCTTCCTTCGGGTCTCTACGTCGGCAGCGCTGGCAGTTCCGCGAAGACTTCGCCGGTGGCAGGTGATCCGGCGCCGAAAAATTCTACTGGCTCAGCCGAGGTGAACCCGAAGCTGATGGCCAGCCTCCGTCCGCCGCGCGTGGCGAGTCCTGCGGCGCACCCGCTGCAGCCTGAAAGCAATACGAACTTGTCCGAGGCGGAACGTGCCGTCTTTGGCGGTCGCCAGTTCTACTCTCTAACCCTCAACATGCCGAACCTGAATTCCGCAGGCGGCAGTTGGGTGATTCGCTTTGCCGAACTGAAGCACGATTCGACTGCCGATTCCAAACAGGAATTGTCCGCGCCTGCCGCTACCCGAAAAGTAGATCCCGCTTATCCCTTGCAATTGATGCGGGAGAACGTGGAAGGAATAGTTACGCTTTATGCGGTAATTCGATCTGATGGGACGGTAGGCGATGTGCGCGTGCTCAACGGCATTGATAGCCGTCTTGATCAGTTCGCCAGTCAGGCTGTGTCGCACTGGCAGTTTCATCCTGCCATGAAGAACGGCGCTCCCGTGGATGTAGAAGCGACCTTCCGCATTCCCTTCCACCCGCAACGGAGAAACTTCTGAGTCAGGCCCGTCGGCCCTCGGACCTCAGCCCTTAGCCATCGGCCTTTAGCCCTCACCCTCAGGACTGAATGTCTGTTGGACTAAGTTCTGGCTGTCGGCAGCAGTTTATGGGACCAGCGGGAACTGAGCTGCTACCGACCCGCACCCTTCTTCTTTTCCAGTGCCGCATAAATCGCCGGATCGGTACACACTTCGTAGTACGACCGCTCCGTCCAGCCCTGCACCGAAAAATCCGCTGGATCAATCTGCGGCACGCGGCTCTCTCGCACCACAATTTTGCGGAATATGTCGCGGTCCACAGGCACCGTGCCGCTAAACAGTTTGTATTCGCCTTTGTCCGAGGATGCGAACGACGCGGGCAGCTTTACGGCAAGCGGTTGCAGCGAAATCTCTTGCTGCAACTTCCGGAACGCCGCTTCATTCATGCGAATTCCACCCAGGTTGAAGCTCAGCACAACGTCCTCGATGTTGCCCCCGGCCTCCGGCTCCGCCGCCTGAAAAGCATAGACATGGAATGGTCCCGCCTGCGCTTCCATCATTTTCCGCGCCCGCTTGTTGCACGAAGAAAGCCGGTCGCTTTCGTTCAGTGCTTCAGAAATCATGATCTGGTGCTCGCCATCCATCAGGTAGAGAGGCGCCGATTCCTGCATCGTGATTCCTATTCCCAGCTCCAGTCCCGGCATGCCAGAACGTTGCACCAGTTCGTTGTATCCGCGCACAATTTCGATGATCTCGCGCGCCAGCACGCACGCCCGGCTGACCGCCAATCCCGGCTGGCCTTCGCGTTCCAGAATCGCAAGGATAATCGCGTCGCCTTCCAGAAACACTTTCTGCGCACCGTACTTGCCGAGCAACTTGTTTACCGGATCATAAAAATTAAGGCTGAAGTACGACGCCGGGTTAAGCCCCTTGTCCATCATGGTGCGGGTCAGCCGGGTGGAATCGCGCACATCGGCCTTCATCACAACATGGCGAAGCACGCGCTCAGCGTCTGGTTCCCGCTGCTCATCCGGCAGCAAAAACTCGTAGAGCGTGCCGTTCACCCGCGAAAGTTCCCGCAAACGTTCGTTCGTCGCCAGACTCACTGCATCGAGCGAAGCATTAAGAGTTTCCAGCCGCCGCAGGTCCCGGTGATACTGGAAGAAGTCCTGCAGAAATCGTCCCGCGACGCGGGCCCGCTCCGTACCCCGGCAACTGGCCACCTTCGCTACCGCGGCATAAAGACTGTTCGGAGAAAGTTTCCCGTGTTCCTGGATCATGCGCTCCACCCGGTCGCACTCGGCCCGGTCAATCAGCGCATTTTTCAGCTGCTGGGGATTGATGCGCGGAGCGTACTCGCCGAGCAGCGGCACCACGTGATACGACGCGATGACGTTTTCCATCACCGCCTCATCTTCCAGCAGCCGCACCCAGACGGCCAGTCGGTCCTGCTGGGCCAGTCCCTCGTCCGTCGCATCGTCCGGCGTTCCGCTTCCCACCAGGGCGCGCGCGTTCCGTGGAGCGCACATCCACGCATCGATACTTTCGCCGCTGGTTTCCTCGCCGTAAAGGGTGCGCAGAAACGCCGAGATGATCTCGCGCAGCCGTCCATATCGGTCGGGGTCGCGGTCCCAATTTCCCAGCATCACGTAATGCTCGGCGCAAATATAATCGTCGCGTCCGTCTTCGGAAAAGATCAGGCGATTGATGAAGAGTGAATAGCTGCCGGTGCCTTCGCCTGACCCGCGCTCTCCAAATAACGACCTGCGCGTCCGCGCTAACGTGCTTTTTTCCAGTTCGCGCAGCGTCTCAAAGAGCTCTTGCCCGGTCTTGCGCAGGATGATTTTCTTGCGTACCTGGAAGGCGGCCACGAGTTCGCGGTATTCCACCGCCTTTCCCTGCCGGATACCGTCGTAATTCTTCAGCAGCACTCGGCAGCGCTCCAGCACTTGTCCGAACTGCTGGTTCATTTCCACGCGCAGGAATTTCGTTACCGCTAACCGCGCCAGCAGATCGATCGCGATGTTTTCTTCCTTCTTGGCCCGGTTGACTGCCGTTGCGTGCAGCTCGGTCAGCACCGACTTCCACTCAGCCGGCTCATTTTTCGGGCGCGGCGCTTTTGCTGCCTGGGCTTGCAACCAGGAAGGTCCAGCCGGCGACTGCGAAGTTTCCGCCGCGAGCAGTCCGTCCACCTCTCCGTGGCGCGCAATGGAGCGCGCGATCTGCGCTCGCGCCGTATCGCTAAAACGTGTACTGAGGACCACGTCGTGCCGCAGATTGTCGACACCGACGGAAAGTCCCTCGAGTGAAAGCGATGGCGTCGCCGCTTCCAACTCCGGCGGCGCGGCTTTGTCGGGCATTCCGCCTAAGCGGAAGATAGGGATTCTCGGCATCGATCTCTACAGGGTCTTTTTTTGGGAAGTGACTGATTCCAAAACCACATATCGAGGCTAGCACGGGTCCCGAAGACGCTAAAGTTACGCAAGTTACGGGGATTTGCCGCTTGATTTTGGTTGGGGTTAGGAATTCTTTGGCAGTAAGGATTTAATCCTTGATATAGTAAGGATATGCCTAAGGTGACGAGCAAGCTGCAACTGACTGTCCCCAAAGTCATCGCGGACCAGTACGGCATTCGGCCTGGGGATGAGCTGAAGTGGATTCCTGCAGGAGAGAGCATCCGGGTCGAGTTGGTAGGCCGCAAGCCAAAAACGGCAACTGAGTTAACGGTCGAGGAGAAGCTCGAGCTTTTTGACGCTTCGACGAAGCGGTTGGACAAGCTTCAGGCCGAAGAGCTACGGAAGAACAAGGGCAGAAGAATCACGCGCGAAAATCGTGGCTGGACGCGCGAGGAGCTTTACGGAGATCGTGGCTTCCCTCGTTGATACGAATATTCTCGTGTATCGCTGCGATGCGCGTGACCCGGCGAAGCGCACAGCGGCGCGAGAGACTTTGCGAAGAGGTTTGGAGGAAAATCAACTGTGCATTCCGCATCAGGCGCTGGTTGAGTTTGTGAATGCCGTCACCCGAGGAAGGGCTGGCACGCGGCCCTTGCTTACCCGAGAAGAAGCTTGGGATCAGGCCGAAGACTTCCTCACCGAGTTTCCCATTCTCTATCCTAATGAGGCAATGTTCCGCACGGCTTTGCGCGGGATGGCAACCTACCGGCTGCCGTGGTATGACGCCCTTCTGTGGGCTTACGCGGAGCACTACGGGCTGGCAGAAATCCTTTCGGAGGATTTTGAGCATGGACGCAGGTACGGGACGGTGCGGGTGAGGAATCCTTTCGCCGATCTGGGCCTGGCCTAGGCCGAGACATAGTAAGCTGCTTTCTGCGGACCTACCCTTGACCACCTTGAAGCCACGGCGCAAACTCCACGCATTCTCTGATTCCATGAAAGCGGCGTTTCGCAGGCACTTGCTCGCGTGGTATGACGAGCATGCGCGTGACTTGCCGTGGCGGCAGAGCCGTGATCCGTACCGGGTGTGGTTGTCGGAAATCATGTTGCAGCAGACTCGGGTGGCGGCGGTAAGTGCGCATTATCGGGAATTCCTGCGGCGGTTCCCGTCGGTGGAGAAGCTGGCGGCGGCGCGGGAAGCGTCGGTGCTGGCGGCGTGGAGCGGGCTGGGGTATTACCGGCGGGCGCGCATGTTGCACGCAGCAGCGAAGGTTGTGACGCGAGATCACGAAGGCAAATTTCCGGAGACGATGGAGGGGCTGCGCGAATTGCCCGGCATCGGACGTTACACAGCGGCAGCGATTGCCAGCATTGCGTTCGGCGAGCCGGTCGCGGTGGTCGATGGGAATGTCGAGCGCGTGTTGCAACGGTTGTCGGGAATGCGCTTGGCTGGAGAAGAATTGTGGGAATCCGCGAGCGGGATACTCGATCCTGAGCGCCCGGGAGACTTCAACCAGGCGATGATGGAACTGGGCGCGACGGTGTGCACACCGCGGGCTCCGGCGTGTTTGATGTGTCCAGTGGTTGAACTGTGTGCAGCGCGTGGAGAACTGGCGTCGCATCCCGCTGCGGTGCCGCAGAACAAACGCGAGATTCACTATGCATTGGATTGCCGCGAGGGTAAGGTTTTCCTGGTGCAGCGGGCGCAGGATGTATCGCTCATGCCGGGGATGTGGGAGTTGCCGGAGATAGCGGCTCCTACCTCAAGGGCTAAAGCCGCATCTGACAAAGGCTCTATCGCGGCGCTGAAGTGCCGCGCCACCCAAACACAAGAAAGAGCAGAACGTGGCGCAGGCTTACCGGGTGAATTCACTCTGCGGCATTCGATTACCGTGACTGACTACACGGTAAAGGTTCAGCGCATAGCGGCCAGGAGTGGAGTTCGCGGAAAGTGGATTGCCGTGGATCGAGTAGAGCGACTTCCTTTGACCGGGCTAGCGCTGAAGATTTTGCGCAGGGCGGATTTGATCCTTGATAGAAAGCGACCAGCAAAAGGCCTGTAGCGACCCCCCAGAAAATCCATTTAGCAGTTTTCCTTGCGCCGATATTTTTTCCAGACGCCGAAAGCTACCATCGCGATACCCCCAAAGGTGAACAACCAGTGGTTCGCGACGGCCGACACAAAGACCATAATCTCAGACATGGCGCACACCGCCGCACGGTCGCGGGGGAATTCGACCGTGGAAGCCTACGCTCTATCTGGGGAAATTCAAAACCGCCCACTACGTAAGTACCTGGATATGAGGTCACAGTGACAATCCGGTCGCCCTCTCGCATCATCTAAAATGGAAGAGGTCAGAGGCCAAGAATCGATGCGCTGGCTGCACAACCTTTTTCGCGGACGAACCGGAGGACCAACGATGGTGGCATTGACAGCGGGGACGAAGGTGCCGGATTTTCAGTTGAAGTCGATGGATGGGAAACGATTCTCGCTGCAGGAGGAACTGGGTCGCAGGCCGGTTGTGCTGGCGTTCTTCAAGGCCTCCTGCCCAGTATGCCAGTATGCGTTTCCGTTTCTGGAGCGGTTGCACAAGGCATACGGGCAGACGAAAGTCACGCTGGTCGGTGTGTCGCAGAACGATCCTCAAGAAACGGCCGCATTCGCAAAAGATTTTGGTGTGACATTTCCCATGTTGCTGGATCAGCGAGACAGCTATCCGGTGTCAAACGCGTACGGTCTTACAAATGTCCCGACAGTATTCTGGATCGGACAGGATGGCGAGATCGAAGTTTCCAGCGTGGGCTGGGTCAAGTCTGATTTCGAGGAGATCAACCGCAAGATGGCAGAAGCGGCAGCGAGCGCGCCCGCCGCGATGTTCAAGGCCGCGGAGGACGTGCGCGACTACCGCCCAGGTTGAAGCTCAAAGAACTGATCCCGCGGTCGCGGGAATAACAGATATCCTCCAAGCCTGTGGGGCAGCCCGGTCGTTGGTCCGGAACGAAGCCGGGTCGCCCCCATTCGCGAATGCTCGGAGCACTTTATTGCGCCGGAGCGAAGTGCTGCTGCATCAATTGACGTCCGACCTTGCTGCCCAAAACGCTGCCCTGTATTACCGAGTGGTGATAATGGAATCCGGCGTAAATCCTCGCTTGCTCAACTTCGTGCATCAAGTCGTGGGTACTGGTGAAGTTGTGCGTCGTGTTAGTGACCAGGCTACTCACGCTAAACGCGACGTTCGTACTTCCAAAGTACCCTGAGAGGACAGTTGTAACCGCGCCGGTGAGGCAGCCATGGGCGGCCGGATACTCCGGGTGGCTGGGCGTATTTGCCAGCGGCAGCCAACTCGGGTCAGCCACGAGGGCGGGATTGCCGCCTCCCGCCTGGATTGCAGTGACGGGCCGCCAGAAACTGAAAGAAAACTTTGCGTTCCAGCAGCCGATGCCAGCGTCGGCGTATCCTGCCCATAGCATGGCCATCAATCGTGCGGCGTCCGAAGTGCTGAGCCCTTTCTGTGTCACTAAGTTTTGGAAAGCGCGTGCGTATTGCTGACCGGTGTGCTCCGTCCAGAAAAGGCCGATTTCCGTCTGCTGTGCGGTTCGAACGGTGCTGTTGATTGCTCCGAGAGTCTTTACTTCGTTGTAGTCGTCGATCCATTGTTGGCTGCTGAGCACATCTGGACCCTCATCAGGGAAGAACTGTGTCGGACCTGACATCGTGAAAGGCACCATTTGTCCAAGCCACGGCGTTATTGCGGCACCAAAAGCGGGCGGAGTCGGTAGCCAGAAACCTGGCCCTATGGGCGGGGTATAGGGAACATTGGCTAACAAGCCGTCGTTGGCGCGGGCTGTGATCAGTGCTTGCGCCGAAGCTTCCCCCACGGCCAGGCCTGCCGAAATATTGGCCGCAGTATCGGAGATTGCCGCTACAGAGGCAGCATACTGTGTGTCCAACGCCGTCTGTTGGGAGAGGAAATAGTTCACCAGAACTCGATGGGCCGCGGCGACAGCAGCCGCGTCCTCGTTTGCCCCGGCCGGCGGATTGGCGGTAAACAGGTAGGGCTGGAAGCGATGGTCAATGGCATTTACGGCGTCGAAGACGGCTAAATGTACGTAGGCAAACCACGCTCCTGAAGCGACTGAGGGTTCCTTGGCATTGGTAACAATGGTTGTGGAAGCAATTGCGTTCCATTGCACGACGACATTCTGCGCGCTCAGGGAAGCGGCTATTAGAAGCGTGATCACAAGGGACAGGGTGAAACGGTTTATCTTCATTTTTGGATCCTCCTCAAACGGAAACTGGGTTCCGGCACGCGATCGGGTTCGGAAACCACAAGCGGCGCTGGGCTGCTGGTGACCGTATAAGTGCGAACTCAAGCCCGCAAGAGACAAAGCCGGACGGGCAACAGATGTCCGTGATTGCCCGCCGGTGGTAAACAAAGATTGCAGGGGTTTGCGTCTGAGGCTACAATCGTCACCACGTCCTCTCCCGCGCCGAACCATCCCATGGGAACGAGCAAACTCCAGCCCCCGAGCAGTTTCCCCGAAACTTTGACCGACCGTCTGGATTCCTGGAAAGAAATAGCCGCTTATCTGAAGCGTGATGAACGGACCGTCCGCCGCTGGGAGCGAGAGGGGTTGCCCGTCCATCGCCACATGCATAAGAAGCAGGCCTCGATCTATGCTCACAAAGCCGAGATTGACGTCTGGTGGAACACTGGCCGTCAGCGCTTAGAGCCGCCGGAACCGGCACGCGCCCGCAAACCGTTTAGACCGTGGTTGTTGGCCGGATTGGTGGCAGCTGGAATTCTCGCGCTCGTAGCTTTCAACGCCACCGGGTTGCGCCACAGATTCTTGGGAAAATCCGATGCCAGCACTATTCGTTCACTTGCGGTGCTTCCGCTCGAGAATCTTTCGCGTGATCCTGATCAGGAATACTTCGCGGACGGCATGACCGAAGCTCTGACCACAGAATTAGCCCAAATTAGTTCGCTCAAGGTGATTTCGCATACCTCGGTGTTGCAATACAAGGGAACGAAGAAACCTCTGCCGCAAATCGCACAAGAGCTCAGTGTGGACGCCGTGATCGAGGGAGCAGTTCAGCGATCAGGCGACAAAGTGGAAATTACGGTCCAGCTGATCCAGGCACCGTCCGACCGGCATCTTTGGGCTAAGTCGTATGAGCGCGGATTGCCCGACGTCCTGGAGCTTCAGCGGGAGGTCACCCACTCCATCACTGACGAGATTAGAGCGAAGCTGACGTCGCCAGAGGAGAGGCGCCTGTTGAGTGCCCGGACGATCAACCCCGAAGCGTACGAAGACTATCTCAAGGGTCAGTATTTACTGTCCACCGAAGACACTATGAGGACAGGCATCGCGTACTTCGAACGAGCGATTCAAAAGGATCCGAACTATGCTTTAGCTTATGCGGGCCTTGCCGAATCTTATATCACCTTGGGTGCGCAAGCGGGCGGCGATATGTCCCCAAAGGAAGCCCTCCAACAAGCGAAGGCGGCAGCCACCAAGGCACTGGCGATTGACGATTCTCTTGGGGAGGCGCACGCGGCGCTCGCGCACGTTATCGAGCTCTACGACTGGGACTGGCAAGGCGCCGAAAAAGAATACAAGAGGGCTCTGGAACTCAATCCAAATGACGCAATGGCCCACGATTGGTACGGTGAATACCTGCAAGTAATGGGGCGAAATGAAGAGGGCTTTGTACAGGTGCGACAAGCAATGCAGCTTGATCCGCTGAACGCCCATCTTGCGGACGACCTTGGCTTTCACTTCTATACGGCACGCCGGTATGATGATGCAATTCGTGCACTTCAGAAGACATTCGAGCTGGAACCGGACAACGGCGAAGCCCATATGGGGCTCGGCTGGGTTTATGGAGAGAAGAAAATGTACCGGGAGGCCATCGCCGAGCTGGAGACGGTAGTGAACTTGTGGGACAGAAATGAGTTCGCCGTGGCAAGTCTGGGGAAGGTTCTGGGCTATTCGGGAAGAAAACAGGAAGCGAGAAGACTGCTCGAAGAATTAGAGGGGCGGTCGAAGCACCACTACGTATCTCCCTACCTTATCGCCCTTGTTCAGACAGGACTCGGTGAAAGGGATCAGGCGATCGCGTCTTTGGAGCAGGGATACACGAACCGAGATCATTGGATGATGTTCCTCAAAGCAGACCCGCGCTGGGATGATCTTCGCTCAGACCCCCGTTTCAAAGACTTGCTTCGACGTGTCGGCCTCCCGCAATAATTTCCGCTTTCCGAAAAAGACTAATGCGTCCTCGGGAATTTTGAGGAAGGCGTCAACCGGTTACGCCCTATTAGGTGCAAACCGGACGTAATCAGGATTGGATGAAAACTGGTTTTATCAAGGATCGATAGGATGATTGATGTTAACAGCCTTCACGCCGACTATTTTCTGGCGCGTACCGTGCCGGGTCACTGATTGAAATAGCCAGATAGCCTTACTCCAACGAGTCCTGAGAGTGCGTGACCTCCCGTGTGGGAGAGTCTGCCTCTGCTTTGCGGCGAAACCGCTTTCCATCCTTTACAATTCTGTCAGTCTTTACAATAAGCATCCTGAAAGCGAACTGCGCCGCTCGTCGGGGGAGAGTACTTGTCTATGCATGCACTGGTTCGGAGAAGTGTTTTCGCGGCGTTAATCGCGGTGTTGAGCCTGGCGGTGGGGGCTGAGGGAGGGGCCGCAGGTGCTAAGGGTGGGAAAGCAGTCTCGGTGCGCTTGCCCGGGCCCGCATTTGCCGCGCTGGAAACGATTAATCCGGAGCGCATTCGATGGCATGTGCGCTTCCTCTCGCACGATCTCCTGGAAGGGCGTGGAACGGGACAGCGTGGCGGGGATCTTGCTGCCGAATACATTGCGACGCAATTTGCCGAGTACGGATTGAAGCCGGCGGGCGATGGCGGAACTTATATGCAGAAGGTACCGCTAGTTGGGATCACTACTTTGCCCGAGACTCGATTTGTTTTGCAGCTCATGCCAGGCGCCGACATCACTCTGCAGCCGCTCGATGAGTATGTCGCTTATGACCAGACCCAGCAGGCGCAATCGGACGTCGAGGCGGAGATCGTCTATGTGGGGTACGGGATCGAGGCGCCGGAATACAACTGGGACGATTACAAAGGCGTGGACGTGCGCGGCAAGGTGCTGCTCATGCTGGTAAACGAGCCTCCGTCGGACGACCCGAAGTTTTTCAAAGGCAAAGCGCTCACCTATTACGGGCGCTGGACTTACAAGTACGAAGAGGCGGCACGCAAGGGCGCGGTGGGCGTGATTCTGATTCATAAGACCGATATGGCGAGTTATCCGTGGGAAGTGGTGCGGAATTCGAATTCGGGCGAGAAGTCATATCTGAAGCTGGAAGGGTCCGCGTTGAAGGTTGCATCGTGGATTCAGTTCGACGTGGGGAAGAGGTTGGTGGCTGCGTCGGGAAGAGATCTTGACAAGTTAATGGCGGATGCACGGTCCAAGGATTTTCGGCCGGTAAATCTGGGCACAAAGTTGAAAGCCCACATGGTGAGCAAGGTCCGGCACTTCGAATCGAACAATGTGGTGGCCATGCTGACAGGCGCGGACCCCAAGCTGAAGAATGAGGCGGTAATGTACACGGCGCACTACGATCACCTGGGAATTCGTCCCGACATGCCGGGGGACAACATTTACAACGGAGCAAACGACAACGCAACCGGGTGCGGCATCCTGCTGGAATTGGCGCGGGTTTACTCGGCAGCTTCACAGAAGCCGCGGCGTTCGATTATTTTTGCGTCCGTGACGGCTGAAGAGCAGGGATTGCTGGGATCGGAATATCTTGGAAAACATCCGCCCATTCCTGCGGGAAAGATTGCGCTGGATTTGAACTACGACGACGTGAAGCCGCTGGGAGCGCCCGAGGAGGTCGAGGTTTCGGGTGCGGAGCGGACTTCGTTTTACCCGGTGGTTGTGGCGACGGCGAAAGAATTCCGGCTGGCCATCCGTCCGGATGCTCGACCGGAGGCTGGACACTACTATCGTTCCGATCACTTCAGTCTGGCGCGCGTCGGGATTCCATCGTTCTCGGTCAATGAAGGAATGAAATTCAAGGGCCACACCGAAGCCTGGGGCCTGGCGCAGGATCGAGAGTACGTCGAGAAGCATTATCATCAGCCCAGCGATGAGTATCATCCCGACATGGATTTCGTTGCCGATGCGGCAATGGCGCGCTTCGGATTCGCGTTGGGATGGGAGGCGGCCAGCCTGCCTAAACCGGTTGCCTGGCAGCCGGGTGATGAGTTCGAAGCGGCGCGGGCGAAGAGTGAGGATGTTCGACATTGACCCAACGGTCTGAGCACGAAATAATGCTCGGGCCTGACATCCGCAACTTTGCGTGAGCCCTTTCACGCCGGCACTGCGAGGAGCACCATGAACGACTTCAACCGCAAGGTAGAGGACGCCTCAGCCCGCGTCGGCAAGACCGTCGCCGACGCCGCTGACCGTCTGGAAAAAGAAATCCCGGAGTTCATCAAGTACCTGAACAACGAGGTCGTTCCCGCCGTCCGGCAGCATTCGACGAAGGCTCTGCGGGTCGCTGCCCAAAAGCTGGCCGAGTTCGCCGACTACATGGAACAGAGCGAGCGCGCCCGCAAGTGACTGTCCCCCGCAGATCGCTGAAAGCCGCAACTGGCTGTATTCGGCCGTCCGGCCCCAGCTTGAGCTCTGGCGCAAAATTCTGTCTGCTCGCCGCGGTCCTGCTTGCGGTTACGCTTTTGCCGTCCTGCGGCCATCCCAAGCTGGCCCACCAGGATGTACCGCCTCCGCCGCCCGCTACCGAGGAGTCCAGTCCCGCGGAATCTTCTGCGGGAGCCAAACCCCCAAAGACGAGGGCGAGCGGCAGTGAGACGCCTACCGAAGCCGACCTCGCCGAACCGACGATTCCTGAGGGCACCGTGCCCATGTCCAGCGAAACTGGAATGGCGAGCTGGTATGGACCTCCGTACCACAACCGCCGCGGATCGAATGGCGAAGTCTACAACATGCACGCGATGACGGCCGCGCATCGCACCTTGCCGCTCGGCTCCATCGTGCGTGTAACGAATCTCAAGACCGGCAGTCACGCGCTGGTGCGGATCACCGACCGCGGACCGTTCATTCCCGGTCGTGTTGTCGATCTCTCACTCGCGGCCGCGCGCAAGGTCGACGTTTACCAGCCCGGCGTTGCTAAAGTTAGAGTCGAAGTGATGCAGACTCCGGAGTCGCGCGCGCCGGGTGGAAAGTGGGCGGTGCAGATCGGTGGTCTCGCCGACGAACATGCCGCAACGAAACTCGCAGACCATCTCACCCGCCGCTATCGCACCGCTAAAGTGCTCCGCTTCGCCAGCCCCGCAGGAGACTGGTGGGTGCGAGTGCGCGTCCTCGACGACGATCACGACCGTGCACAGAAGCTTGCCGCAGAGACGAAAACTCCGCAAGGCTCGATTTTCCTGGTAAGGCTCGACTAATTAAGCTCAACAGTACGGCTCGGCTACCGCACGGCCACTTTGCTGCGCCGCGGGCCAAGTGCTATTCTCGCTGTCGCGAGAGCGAAGAAAACATGACAGATCCCACCCGCGATTGCCTCTTTTGCCGTATCGTCCGCGGCGAGATTCCATCGAAGAAAGTTTATGAAGACGAAGATGTCTTCGCCTTTGAGGAAATCCAGCCGCAAGCGCCTACCCACGTGCTGGTGATTCCCAAGAAACATTTTGCAGGATTGAAGGAAGCCGGGGGTGAACACGCGGAATTGATTGGCCGCTGCCATCTGGCTGCGGCGCAGATCGCCCGCCAGCGCAACATCGAGCAGGGTTATCGCACCGTCCTCAACGTGGGCCCAGGTGCGGGCCAGTCAGTCTTCCATCTCCACGTCCACTTGCTCGGCGGACGGTCGCTGGGCTGGCCTCCCGGGTAGATTTGGGTGGCGCAACGTTTCAACGTTGTTAAAGCATTTCTTTCTGTACGGGCTTTTTAAGCCCTGCCTTTTGCTCTGCGGGGGAATTGCGTAGGGAACGGAACCTTCCCCCAACAACCGCGGCACAACTCGCCTAGACGCCTTCGCGAGCTGGTTGCGGCGTCGCCGGAGCCTCTTCCTCATGCGCACCATGGCGGCGCAGCAATTGCGGCAGATTTTGCGAGAAGGCCGAGCGCGGCAGCACCATGTCACATCCCACTTCGTGCGCCTTCTGCTTCAGATCTCCCTGCACATGCGAGAGGAAGCCGATGATCGACGTCCCCTTCTTGAGCTTGCTCTTCAGCTTCGGGATCAGAGTCAGCGGCTTCACGTTGGCGTTGTTGAGATCGAAGATGATCAGGGACGGCTTCTCTTCGCCGTTCTCGTGCATCCGTTCTCCCAACTCCTTGTCGCTCTTGACGAACTGGACCTTCACATTGAGCTTGCGCGCCGTCTCCTGAATCTTCGCGCTGAAAAACAGATCGTCGACGAAAGCAAAGATGCGCGAGTTCGCGTCTTCGCGCGCCGGCAGCGGCTCCGGTTCGGGCTGCGGATATTGGGTGGCAAAGCCCGGACGTTGGCGTCCAGTCTTGTGGCCATTATTGCCGCCGCCCATCGCCGCGCGATAGCTGTGATCCATGGGCGCGGTGTAGATGCCGTCGGCGTTTTGGCGCTCCCGGCCCGCTCCCGGGCGTTGCCCTTGCTGATTGTTGGGACGGCGTCCGCGCCGCCTTCTGTTTCTTCCTCCACCACCACCGCCGGAGGGCCTTCCTGGTCCTGCGTTCATTAATCCTCTCAAGCTGCTCTACAGCGCCATCTCTGAGGTTTCAAATTTGCACTGATTGCAAGGGTGTACTGGTTTCAAGGCCGACACGTAAACATCTCGGCGCAATCTGGCTGCCCGACGCAGAAGGTTGCGATGGCCAACGCCATCACCTTTGCGTGCTCGCGGGTTGCGGCTGGACGCACTCGGGAACGACCCCAACTCTTGAAACAATCTCTAACTTGCGAACTAAATCTAAATTTTGCGTATCGGTTTTCCGTTATCGGATCTGTCGCGCCGCCTCGGAAGGGCGGGCGCGGAAGGCCTGCGCGGGAACGGGCCAAATGAGAACAATCCAATCTTACTCGTCCCCGTCTCACCGCGCAAGGGGACAAATCCGTAGATTCTACACAGGGGGACATTACCCAAAGTTCCCTGGCGGCGTGATCTCAGGCGCCGACGGAGACTTCGCGAGCCCACTGCTGGGACTGCCAGTGGAGGGCTGCAACTTCTTTGGCATTGAGATGCAGGCTCTCGGCAACCTGCGCCGCGGCTTCCCACTCGCCACTCTCGTGAGCCAGAATCAGCTGGTAGACCGAACGCAGCTTGCTCGGCTGACCAAGCAGAACCGCTTTGGTTTCGCTGTCCAGAGAAATCTTTTCCAGCACGTCCGCCATCGGCATCTCCAACATGGCATCGATGAGAGAGAGCAAGCCTAGCAAAAAGAGATCCGATTCACCGCTCGGCACTAGCGGCGCCAGCAACTCCCCAAAACGCGCCCGGACCAGTGAGGAAAGCACCAGGTCGCTGGGTTTGTCCTGGCCGGCAGCCACAGCCGCGACCAGCCGGACCCAGCGCCGTACTTCACGCTCTCCAAGAATCGAAAGCGCGTGACGCACCGAGTGGATCTCGCTCTTGAATCCGAACACCGAGGAGTTCAGGTACCGCAGCAGCCGGTAGCAGATCGATGCTTCGCCTTTGATCAGGCGTTCCAGTACGGGGACGTCCAGCTCCGAACGCGAAACTTCCCGCATCATGCGCAAGTAGTTGAGGCTGTTTCCGGGCATGCTGTGGGCGGCCAGAACTTCCGGGCGACGGAAGAAATATCCCTGAAAATAAACGAAGCCCTGCTCCCGCGCGGCGACAAACTCCTCCTGGGTCTCAACCTTTTCCGCCAGCACGCGGCAACGCCACTGCCCGAAACGCTTGATTAGATCGGCTCGCTGCACGAGCGTGGTCAGCTTCATATCGACCTTAATAATGTCGGCCATTTCGGTTAGCGGCTCCCGCGGATCGTCCGTAACGTAGTCATCGAGCGCAATCAGGTAGCCTGCCTCTTTCAGCCGCTTGCAGGCGGCCATCACGTCGGGGTCTGCGGGAACGCTTTCGAGAACCTCGACGACCGTTGACTGCGACGGCAACAGTGTGACCAGGCCCTTGATCAGCGTGTCGCGGGTGCAGTTCACGAAGGCGCGCCGTCCGTCACATAGAGTGTCCAACCCAATCAACAGCGAGTTGTCGAGAGTGGCGCGCGAGGCCGCATCCGCGTCCGTGCCAGTGAACGCATTCTCCAGACCGTCGCGAAACAGCAACTCGTAGCCAAATACTTTCTGGTCACGGTCGAAAATCGGCTGTCGGGCAACGTAGTGCAGCTTGGTGACGTCTTTCAATTTATCCGGCAAGGGAGCTGGAGTAGCAGAGGCGATGGTCACGTAGTGATTATCGGCAAACAAGCGAAGAACTGGACCGCTTACGTGGGAATCGAGGTTCGGGGCGAACATTGGACGAGTCTAAGAAGACAATGCTCGGAAACTCTCTAAGTAAGGACCAGGCAAACTAAAGACCAGCGAGGAGCATCGGATGCAGACAATTCGCGTTTTTGGGAAGGCCAATCCAGCCGCTACTGGAAATTCCATCGACGATTATGTCTTGAAAGGGCGAGGCTTTAAGCCGCGCCGTAGGTGCACAAAATCAACCGCGGCTTCAGCCGCTGAGGTAATCTCACTACACTCTCTGCACGCCCCCGAACTCCTGCAGCGCCGCAACGATCTTTCCTGACCACTGGACTACCTCATCTTCGCGTAGCGTGCGCGCGCTGGATTGGAACGTAGCCCGCAGCAGAATCGAATATTTCCCGGCTTCAATCGAGCCGCCACGGAAAATCTCCACGGGACGAAAGTCTCGCAATTCCGGCACCTGCACTGCGGCTACCGCTTTCTGTGTCTCCTCGAACGAAATTGAATCCGCGAAGATGAACGAAAAATCACGCTCCACCGCTGGATACCTCGGCAACGGCGAAAATCGCACCTGCCGAAGCCCGTGCCCGTAGAGCTGCTCAAGATCCAGTTCCGCCAGGAAGATTTCCTGCCGGAGTTTTCGCGACGCGACCACCTCCGGATGGATCTGCCCGAACTGGGCTACGGGCGCACCATCCACCAGCGCGCGCGCCGATCTTCCAGGATGAAAATATTCGGCGGCCTGCCGGTCAAAGCTGAGACCTGCGCAGGAAAACGCGGCCAGCAAATTCTCCACGTCGCCCTTGAAGCTGCGGAACGCCTCAGCCGCCGTTGCGTGCTCGTCCTTGCTGACATCGAGCATGGCGCTTGCGTGCAACGCAGCCTTCACTGCCGCTAAAGTCGCGCCCAGGCAGGCTCGCTTGGGTTCGATCCCTGGGCTCGCGCCGCCCTCATAAACGGTTCCCATCTCGAACAGCCGCACATTGTCCGAGTCGTGATTCAGATTCCATGCCAGCATGTCGAGCATGCCAGGGACCATCGTGGTCCGCATCACCGAAGCTTCTTCGCTCAGCGGATTTTCCAGCTCCAGCACTTTCGCGGAAGAAAATTGCTCCGCGTCGGCATGCGAAATAAACGTGAGTGACACAGCTTCGTTGTAACCCAGAGCCAGGGCGCGCTGGCGCACGGTGGCGTCCTTGGCGGCATCTGGAAGCTCGATCACTGCGCCGCTATACGCCGGCAGCGTATTTTCGAACTTGTCGTATCCATGCAAACGCGCAATTTCCTCGATCAGGTCGATCTCGCGCTCCACATCCAGCCGCCAGCTGGGAATGTGGACGCGGAACTGGGCGTCGGCCTGGCCTTCGGGAATCAAAGTGAATCCTAGTTTTTTCAGGATGCGGAAGATCTCTCCCACATCGATGCTCCGGCCGAGGATGCGCTGGACTTCCGAAATTCGCAGCACGACCGGCGCCTGATCTATCTTCCGCGAGACTACATCGATGACATCGCCGGCCAACTCGCCGCCGCCGGACTCAAGGATAATTTCCGCGACGCGATCGCAAGACAGCACGGTCGACTCGAAGTCGGCGCCACGCTCGAAACGGTGCGAAGCGTCGGTATGAAGCGCGTGCCGCCGAGACGTCTTGCGGATCGTCACCGGATCCCACCATGCCGACTCGATGAGAATGTTGCACGTCTTTTCGGTAATCATGGTGTCGAAGCCGCCCATCACTCCGGCAAGGCCCACTGCCTTTTTTGCATCGGCCACAACCAGATCTTCGGACGTAAGCTTGCGCTCGACGCCGTCGAGAGTCTTCAGCCGCTCACCGTCTCGTGCTTTGCGCACGATGATCCTGCCGCCCTCGAGCAAATCCATGTCGAAGACGTGGGTCGGCTTCCCTATCTCCCACAGCACGTAGTTAGTGGCATCGACGGCGTTGCTGATAGGCCGCTGATCAAGCACGCGCAGCCGCCGCGCAATTTTCTCTGGAGACGCCTTGACGGTAGTTCCTCGAATAACCCGAGCAGAAAATCGTGGACACAGCTGCGGTTCCTCGACCGTGATCGGAAAGAGTACGGCGTCAGAAGCCTCTCGAGAAGATTGTTTTGAAAGGGCGCGGCTTCCAGCCGCGCCGTGCACGGCAGCAGGTGATGGGGCTTTAGCCCCTGAGGACAGCTTCGGCTCGATCGGCTTCAGCGGCAAGTCATAAATCGCCGCCGCCTCCCGCGCCACCCCATAATGGTTCATCGCATCGGGGCGATTCGTCCCGATCTCCATCTCGAAAACCGTATCCGCACCTGACCCGCTGATCCCCTCCACCGCAATCCCAACCGCAGTCAAATCCTCCGCCAGCCGCCGGTCATCGACCGCCAGCTCAACAAACTCCCGCACCCATTGAGGAGAAATCTTCATGACCTCTTTCTAAAAAGCGCTGTCATTCTGAGGCGCGCCTTTTGCGCCGAAGGACCCCTTGCAGCTAGACACCAAAAACGCCGCATCGAGGAATTCTCACGATGCCCTCGCGGCGTTGGCTTGCGTAGACAGCTAAGAAAACTGCTGCAAAAACCTCACATCCCCCTGAAAGAACAACTGAATATCATCCACACCATACTTCAACAGCGCGATCCGATCGGCGCCCATGCCAAAGGCAAATCCTGAGACCTTCTTCGGGTCGTAGCCATTGTCCTTCACAAACTCAAACACATTCGGATCCACCATGCCGCAACCGAGAATTTCAATCCACCCGGTCTGTTTGCAGGGACGGCACGGATCAGACCCACGCTGACCGCTCCCCCCGCAGATAAAGCACGAAACAAACATCTCCGCGCTGGGCTCAGTGAAGGGGAAAAATGACGGCCGGAAGTGCGTCTTCACGCTCGATCCAAACAACGCCTTCATGGCGTGATCGAGCGTCCCCTTCAGATCGCCGAAGGTAATGTTGGTGTCGACCGCGAGGCCTTCGACTTGGTGGAACATAGGCGAATGGCTCGCATCCGGCGGATCGTTGCGGTGCACCAGTCCGGGAATCACGATGCGCAGAGGAGGCCGCATCTTCTCCATCGTCCGAATCTGCACCGGAGAAGTATGCGTGCGCAGTAACAGCCGCTCGCGTGTCGGCTTTGACTGTTGGCCGGCGATGAATAACGTATCCTGCGTGTCGCGCGCCGGATGGTTCGGCGGAAAATTCAGCGATTCAAAGTTGTAGTAATCGGTCTCAACCACCGGCCCATCCGCAACGGAGTAGCCCAACTTCTGGAAGACGGAAACGATCTCGTGCATGGTCTTGATGACAGGATGCTCAGCACCGATGGGCCGACGGATGCCGGGGAGGGTGATGTCGACGCCGTCAGATACGGCTTTCACCGTCTCTCCGACTGCAAGCTGCGTTCCTTCGACGAGTATCTGGATGTGGAGTTTCAGTTCATTGACGTGGATTCCGACTTCGCGCTTTTCGCCCTTGGGAGATCCTTTCAACCACAGATCGTTGATCTGCGTCAGGATCCCGGTCTTCCGTCCCAGCCAGCGGTCACGAAGCAGCTTCAACTCGGATTCGTTCTTGACTGCAGCGGCCTCTGCTTGACACGCATCGATGCATTGGTTGACAGCCTTCACAAGCGCTGCCGCCGAGTAATCCGTCAATTTAGGAACGGTGTATGCCACGTGTCGTTCTTCAACCCTAGGAATTACCCATGTGGGGACAGCCGCCCTCGGCTGTCCTGTCGGCTCGAAGAGCCGATAGGTGTCTCTGCGTCGTCTGCACCCCAGGCACAAAATGGATATGTTCCATGCAGCTGAGCCGGGCTATGCCCGGCAGGACAGCCGAGGGCGGCTGTCCCCACATGGGCACTGCAACTGAATGCTGAAAGCTGAAAGCTTCCTACGCGGCCCCGCCGATGGCGCCCTTCGCCTGCTCGGCGAGGCTTTTAAACCCGCCCGGATCCCGCACCGCCAGGTCGGCCAGAATCTTGCGGTCAAGTTCGACTCCCGCCACTTTGAGCCCGTGGATGAACTGGTTATAGCTCATTCCATTCAGTTTGGCGGCGGCGCCGATGCGCACGATCCACAGCGAGCGATACTGCCGCTTGCGCTGCTTGCGTCCAGAGTAGGCGAACTTGAGGCCGCGCTCGACGGCTTCTTTCGCGGAGCGGTAGAGTTTTGATTTGGTGAGGAAGTATCCGCTGGCGCGGTCTAATATTTTTTTGCGCTTGGCGCGGCGTTTGGTTCCGCGTTTTACACGAGGCATGTGCTCTCCTTTTTGCTTTCTATTTACTGGCGGCTGGAGGTAAGGATGATTCGCCTTGCGGCGATCTCTGACCTCTTCACGCGCCTGGCAGGCTTGATCTCAGCCCGCATTCCCTTCGTGATACGAGGAAAAACTTATTGATACGGAATCATCCGCTTTACTTTGCGGAGATCGCCGGGACTTACCAGCGTGCCTTTGCCCAGCTTGCGTTTACGTTTCTTGTCTTTCGAGGTCAGGATGTGGCGCAGGTGCGAATGTCCGCGCTTCACTTTCCCGGTCGCGGTTTTCTTGAAGCGCTTCGACGCGCCTTTGTGCGTTTTCAATTTCGGCATAAGTCCTCAAAATCGGCTGTCAGCTTTCGGCTTTCAGCTATCAGCTCTGAATATTCAAACTGACTTCTAATTGCTTTGGAAGGGCCTAACCGTGCGAAACCGGAGTGGGAGTTTCCGACTCCGCAGCCACAGCCGGA